>Ga0098061_1000001_pt1 | contig 100326 bp, 93 predicted proteins | sample 22_taG_FD_92579 | JGI IMG/M metagenome (GOLD analysis project Ga0098061, IMG submission 92579) | Marine viral communities from the Subarctic Pacific Ocean - 22_ETSP_OMZ_AT15343 metaG | ecosystem: Environmental > Aquatic > Marine > Oceanic | place: Subarctic Pacific Ocean | collected 2015-01-20
CGCGCTTGCTATACATGGGCTGCTGGTGGACCTATCAGCGAAGACGACAAATCAATTGAATGGCAAAGTAAAAATGAAACTCCTACTTGAAAATTGGAATTCGTTTTTAGCCGAAGAGAAAAAAACTATTATTGCTTATCACGGCAGTAATGTTCCGATTTACAAGTTTAGTCGAGATTATGGGGCACAAGGAGTCATGTGGTTCTCTCAAAATAAAGACTTAATTCTCAGGGGAGAAAGCGGTGCTTGCTCAACCAAGTGGCTGATGACGGTAGAACTATCCGTTGATAGGACCGCTGGCTGGGATGAGTACGATAAACTTGCTTTACAACAAATTGAAGATTCTGGATATGATAGCATTCTGCTCGATGATAATTGGGTTGTATTTGATCCAAAAAGAATCAAAGTTGTCAAGGTAGAAAAAACACCATGCAACATAAGGGGCGAACAATGAAACTAATACTTGAAAATTGGCGGAAATACGTTAACGAAAATAAAGACTTGTTTACTTACATTAAGTCTGGTAGAAATCGGGATATATTTATGAATTATTCTGATACATATAACATTTATTTGGATTGGATCTCGTGGGATAAGAAGGATCCTGCCGCCAGAGCTTATGTCAACCACTTTGATGAGATGGCCGCAAAGTATAGCGAGACAACAGGTGAATCTCCCTATTGGAAAAATCCCAGCGATATATGGGATGTCAAGCCGGAATTCTATAGATTTTTTGATCCCTCGGATCTTGTGGCCGCGATAAAACGGCAACAGGGTCGGTCAGATCCCGGTGCGGTGCGTCGTCTCACCAAAAGACTTAAAAAGGATTATGATTCTATAGAAGCCGCAGAAGAAATGGCTAAAAAAACAAACGAACTGGCCAACCAAGCTTATAAGAGCCTTATGAGTTATCGAAAAGAGTTTCTGGACCAAGGCGCCATTACCGGCGCGGAAGAAAATAAGCGAATCGTTGATCATTTGCCTTCTGCCTTTATTTATCGGCCATTCATGAATCCCCCAGGCTATGAAGGAACAGATCTGGCCGGTAAAGTCGATATCAGGGGAGCGCATTTAGAGCAATGAAACTCCTACTTGAAAACTGGCGAAAGTATATAACAGAACAAACGGAAGTTTGGGGACATCATATTAGCCCAGAGGAAAAAGTCTTTGTTTCTGATAAACCTTATACAAGTTTTCGTAACGTTCGACAGGAGACACCTGCACACTCGATGATTAAGCCTAAAGGTCTTTGGTATTCTTGCGGAGACAGTTGGGCCGAGTTCAGCAAACAGACATGGGATCAAGTACGGGGAAATCACCTTTATGGGTTGGAACTAGGTGATAGTGTCCTTCAAATCTCAACAGAAGAAGAACTTGAACAGTTCATTGATAGGTTTTTGACGCCGGGACAATTTGGAAAAGTTTTGGATTGGAAGAAAGTTCAAGACGAAGGGTATGCTGGTGTTGAAATCTGCCCTTATAACTGGGAAGCTCGCCAACGTGCATTGAACGGGGATCCCAGATTTGAATGGTATTACACTTGGGACGTCGCTTCTGGATGTATATGGGATAGTAAAGGTGTAAAGAGTGTTAAGCTTTTAACGGAGAGAACAAATGAAACTCCTACTTGAAAACTGGCGAAAGTATTTGAATGAGAGGGTTCTTCTTCCGTGTAGTTACTATTTATGAGTGTCGACGGGGCACATAAAATGAAAAAATTATTGAATGAATGGAAAGAGTTCGCGAGTAAAGAAAAGATTCAGGAATTGCCGGGCGGCGTTTCAACTTTCGATCGCAGCCGAATTGAAGGTTTTGCAAAGAAGTATCCAGATGCTGTCGCATTCATGCACGCCCATGAAGATGATCTGCTTCGCAAATGGCTTATGGTTATCAAACACCAAACCACCCCTGACGAAGCGAGGGCTTACGGAGAAGTCACCATTGGCTTCCAAGAAGCACCGAAATTGGATGCAGTCCAAGAGATGGATTTTAAAGAATGAGAAGACTTCTTCAAGAGTTTCAGCATTTCCTCTCTGAAAATCGTGGGCTGCCCGGTTCTATTTTACGGATCGAAGAAAAGATGAGAGATCTCTATTCTCGATATGAAGATGATCATTGGGAAACAATTTTTGTAAGATTCCGCACATTCCTCAAACGTCATTCTGGTTTTGAAAGATTGGGTGGCGGTTCTTTTCGTGAGACATTCGCCTTCAAAGACAACAATGAGTTTGTGATCAAGATTGCAAAGTACAACGAATATAAAGGATACCGGGGTGGTGCAGGGTCTGCTCGCACATATAATAAAAATGAAGCAAACCAGGAAATGCACACCAAGTATCCATCACTCTTTCCCAAAGTCTTCTATGCCGCCCCGGATGATTCTTGGTATATCACTCAACGAGTATATGTTGCAAAGGATGACCATACTTTAGCTCAAATGTTCGATGCGTCCTCGTGGTACGATGTTGTCGATTTTGTTTTGGTTATTCGTGTAGTAATCAGAAACGGTGATTCCTTCGAAGATGTCGAAACAGATAAAAAATATAAAATTCACCAACACGTATGGAGGAGAACAAAGAAATTTCTTCAATACCCTCAACTTGTTGAATGGGCCAAAGCATCTGTTGAATTTGACGTTGACGTTGACGATGTTCGTTTCGGCAATGCCGGCTGGGTTATTGAAGATGGTCAGAAACGATTCATTATCCTTGACTATATGCTCTGAATAAAGAGGGTAACAAGAAACGTTTCGTAATCTTAGGCTATATTTTAGACTAGGCTTGACATTTTCCCTCTATCGGTTAAGTCATAGGAGGAAGAAAAATGAAAACAGAAGAATTTTGGTTGAACGAGACTTATAACTTTCTTGGCACAATGCTTGAGATTGTGGAGCACGCGAAGTCTTTGACAGATTCATTTGAAGAGCAATTATTGTTCACAGAATCCGAACACCAGGACATGCGCGATCGATACGAAGACATACAACATCAATTGGCGGCAATTCAGGAGAAGTTCGAAAAAATAATCAGTGCTTAACCCAAAAGACTCGAAAGAGTCTTTCTTACTTTTGAGACCTATTTAACCCATGAACAATAAATACAAACAATTCCTCAATGAATCAACCTATTCTTTCGATTATGATTCCACACTTATCAAATATCGTTATGAGCGTGACGAGAATGGTGAGATCGAAGATGTGGTCTATGACCAGCCGCACGATGTCAATATCGGTAAACTTCAAGACCTTGCCTCAAAAGGCCATAGAATCGTCATAGTGACCTCTAGAGTGCTCCCTAAGGCAGATGGAACCCAGTTTGCCTGGGATGACACCCCTGGTCCGGAGCAGTTTATTAGGGACCACGGTTTACCTGTGGAGGAAGTTTTTTACACAGATGGAAAACCAAAGATCGACACTCTTGTTAAGCTTGGCGTCGTGGCCCATTGGGATGATGATGAGAACGAAATCGAACACATCGATCGATGGAACCGAGAGAATCCAGATAAAAGGATCAAGTGGTACCAAGTTCCAGTTGAAGAAGGTTTGACCGAGGCGCTTCGCTCCAAGGTTATCAAATTGATTGATGAAAATCAGAACGCAAATTTAGAACAAATGATTATGGACCAGTTCTCTTCTCACCCATCAGGTCGTCCTTATGAAAATTCACAACTGACAGAAGAAGTAAATTTGGACAACATCCTTTCAGGATTTGATGACAGATATCTATTAGGTTTTATCAGGCGCTTGAAAGAGGGTACTTTAGAAAGAGAAGGTCTTCGCGACGTCCTGACTGCAAGATCAATTTATTTGTTCACAACACATAGTGTCAAGACTTTAAGAGATCCTGAACTTTTCGATTCTGATAAAGCTCGCGGCATTATTGCGGGGACTTCATACTTTTTAGGCTTTAGAGGGCCAGGGGTGATATCCGGAAAAAAGGCGACGGCGTTGTTTGCCAAAATACCGACAAAACTTATCTACCAAATTGCAAATAACATCGTCGTCAAGCTTGCAAGGCTTGAAAATCCGTTGGGGACCACAACTATTTCTCGCGGAATGGTTTTGCCAACCACGGCGGTCGATGAATTGATTCAAAACGGTGTAGGTACGACTTTCAACATGCGGAGCATTGCTTCGTGGACAGATGATTTCGATACGGCGTTTAGTTTTGCGAGGGGAGCCCATGAGACAAAGATAAAAGAAGATGACAAAAATAGAGAAGAATATCAAAAAGTATTATTTGTCGCCGAAAACTCAAAGTTTGGAATCGGTATCGAAGATCTTAGTGGATATTCATCGGAACAAGAATATATAGTGGGTGGTCGCCAAATGATTATTAAACAAGTCATTATTAAACGACCACTGAAAGGAGCGTCTTGGGCAATCATCAAGGTTGAACTTCGTTAAGTCAACCTAGTCCAGCCTTGTTCGTGATAATAGGACTTAAACTTATCCAGTGTGACTTTTGAAAATCGTTGTGAATTAATGTGGAATATCTCTATTATTTTTTTAGAGTATTCCACTTTTGTCGTTACGAAGTAGGTTTGTGTGATTTCGCAAAACCACAATTCACCCGTGCGAACGCGAAAAGTGTCCCTCCAGGCGACCGAATGACTTGTGTCCCATTCGTGCGGCGCATAAGTATCGGATATCGCTGGATTCCATTTTCTTTTCACGTATGTTTCATCCACCCGGTTTCCCGTGTCTTGTCGTCGACCATCGATGCAATGCTTTGTACATATGTTGTTTGAAAAGCTACGTCATATATTTTTACATATTCGCTCCCAGAACCAAACATATTCTGTCTGATGTACGGTTCAGATGAAATGATAAAATAGAAACGCATGTCTAATACGCGATGTGACCATAATTGGCCTTTCTTCGGCTCCTCTTTCATGTTTCCTCTATTTACTTGTATACTGACAATGTAACCGATTTGGAGTCAAATGACAAACGAAAAATACATCAAAGATTTTAGATTGAAACTTCTAAAAGAGAATTTGAGTGCGAACCTCGAAATGTTGATAAACCAACAATTGACTTCTCACCCCTCTGGTCGAGAATACAACGATGCGATCGATGGCATGATCGCTGAAGAGGTTAATATTGAAAACATTTTATCTGGTTTTGATATTACCTATCTCAAAGGACTCATTAATCGCTCCAAAACCAGAAGACCTCAAGACTTTGCCCACGACTCCACAATTAAAGATTTGATCGCAGCTTATGCTATCTGGATGTTCACTGTCGCTAACGTGGAAACAGTGAGGAACCCAGACAATTTCAGTTCAGATTCTGCCAAGCCCCTCGCCTACAACAACCCTTCGTTAGTTTACAGCTACAGAGGTGAGATGAAGGAGCTTCCTGATGAGAGTCCTTACAAAAAGTTCGCTAGAATCAGGCACAAAATTCCTACAAAAATGTGGTATCAAATATCCAACCACATCGTTTCTACTCTTGCCTCAATGCCGCATCCATGGGGGCAACAAGTTGTTTTTCGTGGAATGAAGCTACCGCTAGAGGCTGTAAAGGCGCTGAAAGCTGGCGAGAATTTCAATATGATGAGAATAGGTTCATGGTCCACCGACGGCGTGATGGCAGAATCATATGCCTTGAGGTACGATAGGAACTCGCTTAAAAATTGGAAACCTGTCTTGTTCCATGGTCTGACCAAGATTGGCGCACCAGTGGACATGTTCAGTGGATTCCGATTAGAGAACGAGGTGGTGGTTGGTGGTGGTCAAATGAAAATCCTCAAAATCGATTCAGACGACGATATCACCGTTGTACAAATCAGAATAGAACAAGGTACTCAATTACAACAAGAGGTGCTTCCGAAGCGGGCGCGCAAGGCGGTTGCCACAGCCGCACTAGGGGCCGCCCTGGGCGGCGGTATAGGGGCGGGAGCAGCTTCTAGCCTCGTGGGCGATCGAGGTATCACACCAAGAGTTGAACAACCTGTAGACACCACACAGAGCGTTGAAGACGAAGGGCCAGAAGCCACCCGAAAAATGCCAACCGATGGCACATTTGATTGGTCGATGTCCCCCGATCCAACAATGATCTGGATTAGTCCAGATCAAATTCCAGATGATTATATTTTACCATCATCGGGTAAAACAGCGGGAGAATGGCGACACGAACTAATGAACAAAAAAATGAAGAGAGGCGGAAACACTTGGGATATAGATGACCTTAAAAGAGTTCTGTTTTCCAATGCGGCGGCATGGGGTTATTCAACTTCTAAAAACGTAATCGCGTTTGACAGACACCCCGATCATGGTTACAGGATGCTGCCCCCAAAATGGTCACTTGCTTATGAAGTTTACGAAAAAAAGATAGGTATAGAGAGAATGGAGGCAGTTTTGCAAAAAAGTGATCAAGAGCAAGCTCAAATTGCACAGAATCTTGACCTAACTGCTGGGGAACTACGAAAAAAGTTACAATTAGCCTTGTCAAATTTGAGGGGCGCAAAATGAAAAAGAAACAAAAGAAGAAATGAAAGGGAGTCTGATAAGGAGGCGATTGTTTCATTACATAGTCCACCTTGTAAGAACAACCGAAAGCGTAAAATATGAATACGGAGTCGTGATTTCAGACGAAAAGACGGAAACAATCCAATATGGTTTATCCTTTTATTCTGGAGATGACACCTATGACGTTGAAATGTGCTACATTGAGATATATTGGCTCAAAACAGGTGAACAAACAAGAGAGTATCTACCATTGGACGTCAAACTTGAGCTTCTATAATGAAAAATACGAGAAACTGCTTGGTCGTCTGTTGTTGATAACTTATTCACCGGACGTAACCTATGGTATTATAACAAAATACGACCAATATCATGTTTACATCTTCGTGCTGAAGCGTTTTGGAAGAGAGCGGTGCGTGATGCCGATGCGGACCTTCATTTTTGACAACATGATTGATCATAAACTATATAAATTGCTATAAAAAGAGTCTATTTATACTATGAGCAGAGAAATATTAAATTATAACACCAAATTTCTGTCAGATTTGGTTCAAATTCACGATCGCGACTCAAAACACACTCACAGAATGAATAACCTCCTCGGAGGGCTGGACAAAGAACAGATTTACAATCTTTTGTCTTTGATTTCCACGACAAATTCATCTAAATTCATGAAGATTGCAGGTTCAGGCACGGTGGGACTTGTTTTTGAAATGGATAACGGAAATATGCTCAAATTCTTTAGGAGTAGGTACACTGATGACCTTGAGTGGTATGAAGATATCAAGAGAAAGCGAGACTCCGGTACAGACAGCACTGCGGAACCTTACATTTACGATTTTGGGGACATTGGGGAGTTCAAATGGGTTGAAATGGGCAAATTAGTCCCTTTTGAGGACTATTTTGAGCATTCTGGTCGTGATTCTGCTGCCATCGCCGATATTTTAGTCTATTTCACCTCGATAGTTGAAGATTATTATGAGAACAAAGAAGGAACTCTTGAAAACGAAGAGTATAAAGAAAGATATGCTCGCAATCTAGAGAGCCTGAAGGAAGAATCAAAACGATATAATGTTACTATGGCAGAAATAAGCGAAATATTTCATATGGCGTTCGAAATGGCAAAGATCCACGGGGTTGAGCAAGCTTTCGGAGATTTTCATATGGGTAATATCGGTATAATTCATAGTACCGCCAAGACAGATCAACCAAAATTTGTACTGTTTGATAAATAAGGATAAAACATGTTTGAAAACGATGATTATTTGAAGGAATGGGCAGAAACCGCCATCTTTGAGGCCACCGCAGCCAAGAAAAGGGGTGTTCAGTTACCTCAAGTTTTGGATCAAATCGAGGAATATATCAAGAATAACCCCGAAAATGAAACAAATCCGCGTGTTTTTATCCATTTTACTAACCTTCTGAAGCTCGGAACCAACCCGAGACAGAGTTATGACACCCCGATTGGTATTTTCTCTTATCCTTTGACAAGTGAAATCTTGGATGATTATCGCAATAAGTCTCTTCCTTTCATGGGCGATTCGCAATATGTGTTCATTTTCGCCCAGAAGCCTGATAAAAACATAATTCTTGACAACATTTCGGAACAGACGTTCAAAGAATATATAATAGATGCGAAAAGATTGATAGTCAACCCTGAAGACCAAGACAAGCCGATTGGTCGTGTTGAACTTTCGAACCCACGACGCGGTTTTCCTTCGTCCGCCGGGACCGAAGGAACTTATTATGATTTCGGGGACGGCCCACCAAGGAAAACCGTCGAGGAAATCCTTGCACTTTCGGATGAAGAAATTTTCGATATTCTTGAAATGCGCAGCGTCTCGCTTCAAAAGTCGTGGGATGCACTCGGGCGTGTTGAAGGTGGTGACCTTGTCAAGATAAAGATAATTGAGGCCATCTACAACGAAGGGGTAGATCCTTCGAGTGCCATGGTGAATTTAGTGGCGTCACTACTTTCAAACGAAGCTAAGGTGAAATGGAATTATTTGATGGGCATTGATCCAAAAAATCTGCCCCCTAGATTATCTACAGAGATAATGCAGCGTTTTGAAAAGGCTATCGACGATATGAAAGAGTTTCACCCACCGGCCACTCTAACTTGGATAGATTTTTATTCAGAACGCAAGGAGTATTGGAGTGACTGGGTTTCTGCTTTGATAGAAACCGCTCGAAAAATGAAGCCAACAGTTCTCGCGGCGTTTTCAGCTTCGCTGCCCACACTATTATTAGAAATACTAAAATTCATACTGGAAAATTCAATCGGGACCACTAAACACTATGAACGAGTGTGGCAAAAAAACTTTAATCCCCCTTTTTCTAACATCCTCGTCGATCCCCACGACGACGATGAAGATTTCGACGGCGACGATGTTCCATTTCAAGAGCATCTAGAAATAGACGAAGGCATGCGCGAAGGTGTTGGTATATCAATTGAAAATTACAGGGCGACGATCGCAAAGGGTATGAACGGCGCAAACATTCAAACACCACTGGGTAAGTTTTGGAACATTACGCGACTGCTTGGGCACAAAGTCTCGGATATCAAAAGAACCAAATCCCCTTCCAACCGAAATCGTACACACATGCTTGCATGGGGTCAGATGCTAAGACTCTTAGGTATTGATGGTGTTGTGGATATGGGGCAATCTCTAATCCACCCGAATGAACCGCATCAGGCCGTGTTCTTTGGCAAGCAAGCAATTCGCATTTTGGGGTCGTTCGAAAACCCCCATGCAAACAAAAACAAAAAAAAGAAGAAGGATAAAGAACTCATCAGTGTGCGAGTTGGGTATCCTATGGTTACCATGTATGATTTCAATCAAGTGTTTCAAGCATCGAAGAGTAATGAAACTTGGGCTAAATTTCTGAAACAGGTCGGGGCGTTTGATGAATATTATAGCAGTGAAAAAGACTCTTTAGCTAATCAGCAACTTTGGGGGCTCGATGGCAACCACTTGAAACCTCTGAACGAAATGTTAAACTGGATTCAGTCTGAAGGTTCTCAATTGCCTTATTTCCTCAAAGGTTCCAAAAGGAAAATTATTGAAAGCTACAATTTCGCCGATCATATGGGGGCGAACTTAAGCTCTTGTCTACTTTTCTATATTTCGTTAGTCAATACAACCTTTCCGGGCGAACCAGAGAGTGTCGAAGATAAAATAAAACATCGTTTAAACGTGGTTAATAATTTCTTACTTAATCCGAGAACATATGCTGCTTTCACAAAATCATTTCTCAACCTATTTGCGGCACACCGTGAATACCAGACTGTAATTGCAGATTTTCAAGAAGCATCGTACAGATATGTTACAGACACCCTGGCACGTTTTACAAAAAGCAAACATGGGCAGGCGATTGGAATCAAAGATCCAACCTTTGGGCCGGAGAATATCCAAAGAATAGGCGCTGCCTTGGAAGTTATGGATAATGATGAAGATTTCCTTTTCCCAGAAGAGGGTGAGGAATATAGGCAAATGGTCGCATACCAAAAAACTGTATTAAGGAAGAATATCCCCCCTATGGGCAAACTTTTGTTCGAATTGGGCTCTGGAGATGAGAGTAGGCAAAAGAAAGCCCTTGAAAAAATCTTTCAGATGGCTAATACCCCTGGTAGCTCAACCGGAAGCACCCTTGCCTTCACTGGTCTTACTAAGTTGATGCAAGTATTATCGGCGGCATCGTTGGAGTCTCGCCGCAATGTTTTTAGCAGTGAATCAATCGAGTATCTCGGAAGAGAAACGATTATAGATATAATCAAGGGCATTCTTTATCTTTCAAAGAATTCTAAAGAAATCGCAAGAGACGAGCAGGGTATGTTTGACTTCTTCCAGGGACTCGAAATGAGATTGGGATTCCTTAATTATTCAAACTCTGACGGTTTGACGGTGAACATTTTCAGATTTCAGGAGATGATGAGCGAATTATTTAAAGATGATTCAGAATCAGCTTCTTTGGTAGAACAGGAAAAAACCTCTTTCATTAAAATGAGTAAAAAACGGGTTTCAAGCATGTCTGATGTGGAAGATGCAATGGACGCACTTCGGAAGAAAATAAAAGCACAAGAAGAGGTGCTCGCCCAGTCGGAAGATTCCGACGAATTGCCGAGTGAGAACGACAACAACGTCATCCTCGATAATCGATCGCGTCTTAAAATCTACAAAGCGAGTTTAGAATCCTATAACTTGACTCTCAAGCATCCGTTTTTCTTATTTGATAATGACATCAATAAACGAATGAAGAAGTCGGAAGCATTCTTTCTTGTTTCGAACGAGCTTAACAAGATTCGAGAGAACCCTGACTACAATCCAGTTAGTGGTTTTTTAACCGAAGCTAAAATTGATACTGGCCAAGTCATGTTCCCAAATTTTGTATTAAGGGGAGTAAAGCCACCCGAACCGTCTTTATACACTTCTGGAGAGATTGAAGATGGCGAAGTTGATATAAGCCGAGTGCGTAAAGATGCAAGCGATGTGGAACTAAAGAAATTTATCAGAGTTCAGAAGGAAAAAATCAGACAACAGAGAATGGGACCACTCTTAAGACATAATCAAAAGATGGTGAGAATCGTAAAAGATTATGGGACAAAAATTCAAGCCTATAATTACAGAACAGCCGGGGCAACAACACCAAAAATACCCTTCTTGAATTCTAAACTTGATTTAGTGAGTATAAAACTTTCTTTCAAAGTTCTGTTCAATGGGGCAGCAGAAGCTTTGGGGCTAGTAATCAATGATTGGGATAGTGATGATGTTGCCAGTTTCAAATTTCAGGTTCTAAGGGGACTTTTCCCCTTTATTCCCGACGACTTTGATGAAGAGCCCGAACTTCAAAAAAGACTTACAGGGTTTTCCAATCAAGTTTCGGCGGCCCGTTCACAAGTAATTTACAACAACCCGGATTTTTTCCTTAAGGAAGCAACAAGCTTATATCGTAATTTCTTCCTAAGCGAAAGTTGGGCGAAATCCTTGTATAACCCCCAGGCCGTTGAACCGACACTCCTCCCAGAACTTAGCAAAAGAATCCATAAGATTGGGGACACTTGGACTAACCCCCAATGGGTGTATGAATCACCTGAAGGTTTTAACTTATATCAAACATATATTTCTCTATTCTGGGAAAAGATAGTTCCTAAAGTTGGTATCTTCGATGAAGGGTTTGAAGTGTTCCTTGAAGATTTCGAGTTTCACAATAACAAACAATATTTGGAGCTTTTAGCTAGCCCAAGCAGGGAAACTCTTGATTTATTGGGTGCTAGCTATAAGTGGGCACGGGGTCAATCACAGGCGGCGAATAGGGTATCAGCTTTGTCGACTTTGTGGCAAAAAAAGAAATCTTTTAAAGACGATCCTCTTATTAGAAGGGTCATGGAAGATCTTGTAAATCGTATGTTATATGGATGGCCTGGCTTGGAGAAATTTCGAAGTAAGATCATTAAAGAAGACAAGTTACGGAAAAATATTGGTAATGCTTTGAAACAACTAAGTCCAGAAAAATTAAAAACCTTGCACGAGTCCTTAGAACAGGTTAAGTTATCTCATGGGGATATAACTGTTCTCTTAAAAGAGGTACTGCTTGAGAAGCGACATTCTGAATGAATTAGCTTTAGAGGTTTCGAACAACTTTGTTGATTCTTTGAACTCCGGTATCAAGGGTCATGTTGCAACTATTTTGGAGTATGCGGGGAAGTATCCGGGGCAGGAACTTGTGATTACAAGGCTTCCACAATTTTTCAGCCATAAATCTTCATTGAACGAAGTTGAGCTAGCATTTGTCGTTTCTTATTCAGAACACAAGAAATTATTCAGTGTGGGTAATTCAAATTACTATGTGGAAGATTTGTGTGGCAAAATAAACACAGAGCTTATCCTTCATCTGCCCGTCTTCGTTCGTGAAGGGGTCGAGGAGGCGTCGATGCGCTCACGCTTATCGGCGGTCGTGGGAGAGCTTGCAACAGCCTTACGGCACGAACTAGAACACTCTAGACAGCACGAGAGGGTTTCGAGAACCCAGCAGATTACACTGGCGGAAGCGCACGCTCATTTGATGTCGGATTATGAGAGGTTTGATCCCGCTTCGGAAGATTTATACAACAGTTATTTGAAGTATTTCGCAAATGATGCGGAGCTTGGTGCTTATACTTCCCAATTCCGTTTTCAACACACCGTGCTGAATGAAGAGCTTGGGACCATTATAGAAAATTTCATATTTGAGAAGTCCAGCCTCTTGGTTACTGAATATAATGAAAGAGAAAATTCTGAAGGGGGGATTCGACATTCAATCACGAATTTCATTAAAACACGCCTTTTTGGGGTTAAACAAAAACGGTTAAAGAATTTTAAGCTAGCTTTAAGGGAGATTATCTACCTTCATTACAGTTCACGCTATTTCGATAGTTACGATTCCGCTGCTTTGGCCAAGTATCACGATATATTTTGAGAAGTTTGGACAGTTCTTTCAATTCTTTTTTAAGACCAAGAGATATATGTTCCCTCAATGGTAATTACTGTTGGGGGTTTTATTATGCGCAAACTGATCTTTTTATTATTCTTCTTGACAGCATGTTTTCCAAAATTTGCTAATCTTGATGTGATTTCCAAAGTCGAACAAATTGAATTTGAAAACACTTGGTGGGAACTAGATAACATATTGGCACCAGAAGGAGCTTGTATGAAGTTGTCGACATATGATTATATGTTGTATGTGATGGATAGTGAACAGTCTTATCGACTGACGGAGTGGTACGGTACAGGTGGCGTGTATCACCTTCCAGAATACAAAATAGATCTTTTTGTTTACTTTGTTCCAGAAACCGGTTATACTATTTTAGCAGAGCAAGGTATTTTGAAAACAACTTCAAGAACTTATGCATGTGAAATCGACTAATTATTATGATGGGGAAATTAATAAACAAGATTTTTTTCTATATAAACTCAATCCCCGATCGTCACGGAGAGTATATCTCGATATCTATCCTCTTGGGGTGGAATTTTTTTATCCTCTTTCTGGCTTGGTGTTGTGAGGAGAACAACTTATGGATTCAAAAATTCTAAAAGAATATACGAGAGTCAACGCTCAAGAGATGATGAGCAGTGAATCGGAATTTACGATTTCTTATGAAATTGAATTAGCTGCAAAAGAGCAGATGCGGCCCGAAAATGTAAAAGATTTGAAAGGCATTGAAAGTAGTCCCGAAGCCACAGCTAAAAAGGAAGCTTATTTCCTATCTCCGGAAGAGAAGAAATACCTTATTCTCAACTTATTTCGTATAGAACCAACAAAGTTGGCTGATTCAAAATACGTGGCTTCTATGTTTTTTATGAGAGTCTTGCGAGACGAAATCTCTACAGAGGATATAAAAGAAACAATTTTAAACGTAGCACAAGATCTGACAGGTCGAGAATACGTTTCAGAATTCTTCAAAGCGTTCGAAATTGATGATACAAACACTATGGTTGAACTTGTTCAAGATTCTCTGGTTCATATCGGAAAGTTCCTGGATGAAGTCGCAATTCAACCAAGAAACATCAAAGATCTATTAGAAAGCTTGAATTCAACGATCGCTAGAGGGGATACCGGCGACGAGGCGCGATGGGTTCTTGGTAAGCTAAAAAAACACTTGGCCATTGCTATTGCGGAAAGGGTCGGTCAGATAGAAGGCCGAACCGTATTCGCTTCAGGGGACGGTGACAACTACAACTACAAAAATGTTCAAGATCCGGTATTTATCGCTTACTTACAACATTTCCTACCAAATTTCATGAACAAATGGGAAGATAGACTAAAAATCGAAGTTGAATATAGCTTCCTGCGCGGTCAAGGCGTTGAATTTTCAATGAAGAAATACCTCAACGGTATTGATGAAGCTTTTGAATTTCTAGATGACTTGTATACAGAACTTGATGCACAGGATTTCTTTTTTATGAAAGAAGACTTAACCGGACTGCACATCAATATTGGTACAACCGCAAAAAGACCATACAATCTAATGAAAGGTTTTCTTTATCTCGACGAAGAGCAGAAGGGGGGTGGTTCGATGGCGAGGCGAGGACTATCTGACGCCAGAGTGTTCTCCAGGTGGGCTGGTACAGTAAAAGATGTTGCTTACTTGAAAATCCTTGAAACAATTGAAACCTTAATTGAAGAAGAGCCTGAATTTTGGTACCAAGGGATTATCCACGACCTTAAAAGGAGTCTCAAAAACCCAGAAGCGGGTTTAAGCAGTATCGAGAAGATTTTAAGTAATTGTATATTTAACGCCGCGCAAAATAAAGGCGCAAAAGATCTTGGTTTCAACGTATTATATACAAGAGGTCGAGACGGTGACTCCAACATAAGTTATGTTGAATTTAGATATCCAGGGGGTGTGGTTGATAGCAAAACGATGAAAGATTTGACCCTATATTACTGCTACCTTGTTCTCCTCATGTCTGATCCGGACTTCAAAAAGAACGATTATCTTTCCAAGCTGGTTGGGTTCCTTAATAAAGTGTCCACACACCAAATGGAAGTTGTTGGTAAGAGGGCTAAACTTTTCAGGGCTGGAATGGGCTTCTATGTTGGAGGCTCCTTCAATCTTGATATCTTGATGATGAATACTCGCGATTTGGAGAAACGCAAGGTAGCATCATATGATATTCCGGTACCGATTAAAATACGTCATGTTTATTCATTAGTCGATATCATTTCTGTAAAAGATGAATATGGTGATGAAGAGTCTAGAAGCATAAGAAGAGCTATCGCCACAAAACCTTCACACATGATGGAGGAAACAGATTATGTCCCTGTTATGGTAAAGATTAAAGATGTCAAGCCAGAAGAAGATGAATATCTTGTCAGTTTCTTCTATGTTGATCAGAATTTAGAAGTCAAGGAATATGAAAGCTGGTTAGCCTCCTTTGAACTGTTAGAATTCGTCTATATCAACCTCAATGATGAGATTTTCGAGGCCGATAGCTTAGTTGACGGCTACAAGCTTTCAAAGGACATAGCGAGAACATATGATGCATATGCGGAAGAAGTTCGCAAGGGTATCAAGTTCAGTTACGACATAGAGCAGGTCCAGAGCAATTATCGACAAGATCAAGATCTGAAAAACATAAAACAAAACATAATTACTCTTGTCAAGGCAAGAGACAAGGGTACAATAAGCCAAGACCAACTACGTGCTGCCTTATTGAACATCAAGCAATCACAACCAGAGGCGGCACAAAAGTACAAAGCTTTGTTCGGCGCTCTATTAGGAAACTAAAATGAAAGAAATTATACTATTAGCACAGCCAAAGAATCCATACGCTGACTTGAGCAAGATGATAACAGAAGTTATCCAAGAAATGAGAAGCGATGCGCCGTATTACGGTGACGAATTGAAGGATGATCAGAAGGTGGTGTATGAACGCTATAACACTTTTATGGAGACCTTTCAGCAAACAGCAGAGAAGTTTCTCGAACAAGCCCAAATGGATTTTCAAGCTGGACATATCCAGTCAAACGACATTCAGATGCTCCTGAATGATCAGCTAGAGAGATTACAAGATCAGGTTTCGTACATGATAGCGTCTTTGGAAGCCTATAATAAAAAAGAACATGGACATATCGACTAAAACTTTTTATGATATGAATTTTTCCAACATTCTTCATGAGGTTGGGAATGCTGTTAAATGGAAACACAACATCGCAGCAAAAATTGAATATGGTGTTATTTGCAAAATATACAACACATTTATAGGTGGCCGGATGATAAAGTACGCAAACGTCTTTTCCTTAAGTGAACAGAGAATTAAGAAAATAGCAGTATGGAAATTGGAGATATTAACTAAAAATGAAATATAACTTGACAAACGAGTCTCATATTGATACTAATGAAATCGAACCTATTCTGGATAAGTTCATTCCTTACGCCCAGCAGAAGATGGGGTTCAATAGGCCCCCGAACCTTTTTCTGACTTCAGACGAGGCTAATGCGTTAGATCCGTTGGGTAAAACCGCATATTTCAACCCAGAAAATGATCAAATCGTCATTTATACAGACAATCGCCATATCAAAGATGTGTTGCGTTCTATTGGTCACGAATTAGTGCATTTTACACAACGTTGCAATGGGGAACTGGGTGATGCATCCGGTGCCGCCGAAGACGGCTATGCACAAAAAGACAGTCATTTAAGAGACATGGAAAAACAAGCTTATCAAACCGGTAATATGGTTTTTAGAGATTTCGAAGATAACTACAAAAAACAAAGAGAGGGAGTTATGGAAGAAAGCAAAAAAGGTAAAACTCACGATCCCTATGAGCATGAAGGGTGGTATGAAGACAAGAAAAAAGATAGAGCAAAAGAACTTTATGATTTGATGCTCAATAAATTTGGCTTAAAAACCAAGAAGAAAACCCTCAAGGATTAATAGATGGCTTTAGGTACATACGGTTATATTGTAGCAACAACCAGTTCAACTTTGTCTAGTGCAGAGTTCAATATGTTTGATGAGGATAACTACGGAACATACGCATCCTCTGGTTCAAACAACAACACACTCTACACCAGTACCAACGGAAGAATGACTGTACAAGAATCTGGTCATTATTTAGTTGCCGGTAATTCATTCATACACGGAAGCACTACCACCAAACTAGTGCTTCGATTAAAAGTAAACGGGGTAGTTAAATACGACACCGGACGATTTAGTATGGATATCTCAAGAGGGGTGTACAGTAGACCATTTCATAAAATTCTTGAGTTAGATTCGGGGAGCTATATAGAGGCGTTTGTTGAAGATGAAGCAAATTCCACCTGTAGAGTTATGTCTGGTAGTTCGCTGTCTGTAATTAAGCTGTATCACCCGTATGGTACTATGGAATTAAATAAACCTACAGATGCATCTAGCGCGCAGTACAATCCTTTCAACACCGGGTCTGCGCCCGGTTCGGCTGGAATACTCTCTAGCAGTTTCAGCGGGGCGATGGCACAAGATCCGAGTGCGGGTCGTATACAAACTAATCTGTCTGGTAATTTTATGTATCTCATAAATGGGCGTGTTGGTGGATCTGGTGGGCCTAGTTTAGATGTAGAATATTACAAAAACGGCACTTCCAGAAAAACATATACAATAGAAAGAACAGATGATGCTTTTGTGAATATTGCATTGATGAGCAATTTCGTTTCAGGGAATTCAGCGCACGTCGAAATAGATAATTCAAGTGTTTTTAGTACGAGCACAGAAAGTGGTTCTGCTTTTTCATTATTCATGATGCCCACTGCTTCACACTATCTTTCTTTGATCGGGGATACTACGGCTAATTCGCAAACTGGGATTATGAATCCTTTTGACGAAGATATTTATTCATCTTATTCTTCCAGTGTTATGTTAAGTAATGGAATCACTTATAACCCTGCTAACGGAAGATTCTCTCCTTCTAGGAGTGGTGTCTATTTTGGATACTCCAACCTCCATATTGCAGTTTCGTCTGACGCAGATGATATCAAAATTAACATAAAGAAGAATGGTGCGACAAACATTTATCAGAGTGTTCTTAAAGTAGACGCTAGCGATGATCCCGCTATTAGAAGTACAGTTTGGGTTGCAAGTTTAGATTCGAGCGATTATATGGAGATCACACTTTCTTCGTCAGTGGGTCTTGTTTTTGGACCGGGCAGTTCGATGGCGTTCTACGAACTACTGTCTACAGGTTCTGCTGGTTCTGGTGGATCTTCTTCGCCAGCTAATGAATTTACTCAAAGCGGATCAAATAATTTAATCAATCGAGATTTTACTCTGAATACTTATGGGGCGAACAACCTAACAAATCAATATACTAGAACAGTAAAACAAGTACCCTTCATACTAGGAACTCCGGGACCTCTTTCTCTTAGAGGTCGTACAACTGGTACTGTTGATATTAGCCTGGGCGATTCTAAAGAGAATTAACTAATTAATACACAAACTTGAGGAGAAGTTTTATGCACGCACGTAGAAGAAGATGGCTCAAACAAAGAGCTAAAGATAAAAAGCTCGCTGCCGAAGCAGCGGCGGCAGTAGTTGTTGAAAAAACTCCGGTGGCACCCAAGCCAATAGTCGCTGAAGATGCTGTCGTCGAAACTGTCGTCGAAGAGCCAGTTCCGGTGAAAGCAGTAAAAACTGTTGCTGTAAAGCCAAGACGCCGAGTCCGCAAAAAAAAGACAGAAAAAACTGACTGAAGGGAAGTATAATGGGTAAAATTTTACTTGAAGGTGGAAACATCTTTAAAGATGCCAATAAGACCCCACTAACTCAAAGGATTAATCGGGCAGATGTAGATCCAACTATTCGATGGCTGGAGGTTCTTCTCGACATATCTTTGATCGATCACAAACTTGGGACAACTGGTAAAAAACCAACTTCAGGAGATCTCGATCTCGCTGTTGATGAAACCCAAGTCTCGAAAGAGGATTTGATGAATGTTCTCAAGGCTTGGGTCAAACAAAACCACCCCAAAGATCGTATGAGATCTTGGGTTGCAAAATCTGGTATTAGCCTTCATTTCAAAACACCAATCAACGGTGATGACAGCCAAGGCTATGTCCAGACAGATTTGATGTTTGGTGATCCTCAATATATGGCTTGGTCTAGCCAAGGTGAACCGGGTGAACAATATCGCGGACAACATAGAATGATCCTCCTTAATTCTATCGCTTCGGCAAAAGGTTATAAGTGGTCGGGATTTAATGGTCTAACCAATCGAAAAACCATGGAGAAAACAACTGATATCCAGCAGATAACAGATATTCTTTTAGGTCCTGATGGGAGTCCTGATGATTTAACAACAATTCCTAGAATCCTTGCCGCAATATCGGGTGATGAGAATTACGATCAGTTAGTCGCGATGGCGATTGAAACTTTCCCCAAGTTCGGAGTTAAATTCCCAGAAAGAACCTCTTCACTATCAGAATCTATTCTTTTAGAGGGTGGTCTTGCCGGACACATGAGTCATCTTCATGAAAATCCAAACCTGACCTTTCATGAGATCAAAGAGATCTTCAAAAAGGCCGCCAACGGTCAACTTGAGGGCACAGAGAAAACAGATGGCCAAAACATCTTTATTTCATACAACGTAAATGATGGAACAGCAAGGGCTGGTCGAAATAAAACGAATATAAAAAACGGTGGTATGACTTCTGACGAACTCGCTGCCAAGTTTGCCGGTCGCGGCGAAGTCGAATGGGCTTTCCGCGATGCATTTGGTGCTTTCGAAAGGGCTGTAGCGAAATTTACACCTGATGAGCAGATAGCAATCTTTGGTGATGACACAAACATCTATTATAACGCAGAGATTCAGGATCCTCGTAATGCAAATACTATTAACTACGATCGTAAAACTTTGACTATTCACAGAGTGGGTCACGGAGAGTTCAACCGCACCACTGGCGTCAAAACCGAACGCGACGTGACAAGACAGGCGTTCATGCTTGGCAAAACATTGGAGAGGACGCAAGAACAGATTCAGGACGAAGAATTTCGTATTGAAATCAATGCAATCAGAAAATTGCAGCAATTATCCGAACAAAAGCCTTTGAACGATGCTTTAGAACAATTAGAAAGTATCATGGATTTGGAAGGAATCAGTGACAATCATTCGGTTGGAGATTATCTTGTTTCACGCCTTGCTAAAACTGTCGATTATTGGGTGCCGGGTATCCCTGCCGGGACGAAGCAAGTAATCTTAAAAAGATTGTTGGGCGAAAAGGGTACAAATATTCGACACATTTTAGCTTCTGTTCCAGAAGATATGAAAGATGATATCAGGGAAATGTTGGGTGACTCAAAGTCAATTATTAAAGACGCCGTCTCTCCTTTGGAGGGTATCATTCACACATTTTCTGTAGAAATGCTAAGCAACTTGGAGAGTGCTTTCATTCTGGATAATGAAAAAGAAGTCAATCGCCTTCAAGCGATGATACGTAAGGCGATCAAGTTAATCAAGAAAAGCAAACGCGAAGACGCAATGGAAATCCTACAAACACAACTGACTAAACTCAAGAGTGTCGAAAAGATTTCCTCCGCTGTTGAAGGGTTCGTTTTTGATTACAATGGAAGCACCTATAAGTTTACTGGGAACTTTACGCCGATTAATAACATTCTTGGGATGTTCACTTATGGTACCAAAGATTTTACTCCGTTGGATTTCGATTCTGACGACGATACGATAGCCGAGAGCGAGTCGGACGGTTCAAAGGGGTCTCCAGTGGTTCGACGCCTTGCGATCGTACCAGGAGCCTTCAAGCCGCCTCACAAGGGACATCTAGCGATGGTCATGCATTACGCAGAACTGGTCGACAAGGTAATCGTGATGGTTTCCCCTCTTTCAAGGCAGACGCCTTCAGGGAAAGACATCGGTTTCGGGGCGTCGGAAGCTATTTGGGGGCTTTACCTAGATGCTTATGGGTTACGAGAAAAGGTTCAGGTTGTTCGTTCGCCGGTAAACTCTCCAGTCCGTGCGGCATTTGATTTTGTTGCGAATGAAGACAGTAACCCATTGTTTGCGCAAGCTGGGGATTTAATAATTCTTGGAACCAGCACGAAGGGCGGTGATCAATCGAGGTTCAACCAGAACCTTCAACAATACGCTGGGGCAGGTGTGACTATCGCTAATGCGCTAGAATATGCTTACACTCCTCAAGAAGAACATGCATTAAGCGCATCGGATTTTAGAAAGATTCTGGAAACTGGCGGAAGTGAAGAGCTTGAAAGATTTATTCCAAAGAAAGTAGATCATCAACAAGTGTATGATATCCTTCAGCGGGCCGCAGGACTAGAAGAGAAGAAAAAACCTTATATGGAGCCACACATGCACCAAGACCAAGAAATGGTTGACGAAACGTCAACTGTGGCTGCTGTTGGTGGTTTTGCAGGTTCGGTTAAACCAAAATACAATAGAAAAGAAATAGTCGAATCAGTTTTCAACTACTTATTAGGGAAAGAGGTGTTATAAATGGCAAAGCATGAAGATTTAGCAGAAGAGCTTATGCTAAGATCCAATATTCGTAGACTTATGCGCAAACAATATAAGCGTAAGTATTTTGAAACATTAACGGAAAATGTTAATCGTTCAAACGAAGAGGTGTATCTACGCAAAGTTGTTCGCAAGTTAATTCGCGAAAGAGTGGCGGTTGCTGATAAAGTACCTCACCGTAGTACCGGTATTAATGTGCTTGAAGACTTACTCAAAAAGATCGTGCCAGTGCTGGAAACCGATTACAAGTCTCTGACGACTGATCGTGAACAAAGAGAATCTTTCCGCAAGCATGTTACTAATGGTATCGACAATTTGTTAGCTCCTACTGAAATTAATCTTAAAGCAGCAAGAGAGCAAAATCCACTGCCAGACATGGACGCGCCGATGCCTGAAACAGAGTTGGGTGAAGAAGTTGATATAAGTGTTGGTGATAAATTAGGTGGTGATGACAAATATATCGATATAGGCCGGGACGAGCCCGCACCCGAAGTTGATGACATTGACGACATTGAAAAAAATATCACAACAGGCTTAGAAGATCAGGATTTAGACACTACTGGTAAAAACGTAGCCCATTCCTCGTTTAAGAAGATTGAGCAAAATATTCTAGATTCATTCGACTTACTTAGTAACAGTGAAGATAGAGAAGTGTTTCACGATTACTTAAAGACAAATTTACTATTGTATATGGATAAATTTGAAGATGAATTAACTAATAGCCTCCCAGATGTGACGACCGCTCAATACGACCAAGCTACTCGCGGCGGTGAAGAAGGGGATCCGCAGCAACAGTTATAAAGTATCCGACTGTGTTGAACTTGTCAAGGGGTTATTTTTGAGTTGGAAGAGAAAGAAAGTATATAAAGGTAAAAACGAAAAATATAGTATTCTGGAGAAGTTAAGAAAGAAAAACAAATCCGATACCCATTTTGAATTAATGATTTCTAAACTAACACTTGAAGAAGTTATCGCAGTAAAAATGGAATTAGCTGGACAATCTCTGGGCGGTCGTATTTATAACTGGCCTATCTGGGATTCCTTGACAGATGTGGTCAGACATGCTATACTTATGTTTACAATGTCAGTAACAAAAAGTAACCGAGAGGCTGCACAGTTTTTAGGGGTAACTGAAATTAAGTTAAGAAGAAATAAACTGAAATATCTTGAAGACAAGGATTAATATTGAAAAGAGTAGTCATATCCGATTTACATTTGGGGAATTGTAGTAGCAATGAAGGGCAACTACTTAATTTCTTATCTGAAATTGAATGTGATCAGTTAATCCTTGCAGGTGATATCATTGATTTTATTAGAATACCTATGTTTTCAGATTTAACATCTCAAATCTTTAAAATCATTGACAACTTTCAAGGTGAGATAATTTATATTGTCGGTAACCACGATATACCATTAAAAGCTCTTGTTAATACAACATTGTTTGGTATTCAATTTAAAGATTTTTATGAATTCATTGATAATAATAAAAAAATAAGAATTGAACATGGCGATCAGTATGAGAAAGGTATTGTTCATCATCTCACTGTAATGAAAGTGATTTCAATTTTTCAAAATATCATTGAAAGCATTTTCAATATAGATCTTTTAAGTGCATGGGTTAAATTCAGATTAAAAAGAAGAAAACTCTTTAACATATGGGATATGATTGTTCCTGAAAAGAAAGAGGATATCGATGTATTGATAGTAGGTCACACCCACACTCCAGAAGTAATAATCTGGATAGACGAAGTTCAGGCGATAAAAACATACATTAATGTTGGTGATTGGGTTCAGCATACAACATATGTCACAATAGAAAATGGGATAACAAGGCTTAAATCATATGGAGGAAGTCATGATAGAAATATTGAGTAGTATTGCGTTATTTAGTGTTGGTTATATACTGGCATCGATCCTATGGTATATGAATCATAGATTTATTTTACATGGTAGGGTAGGTGATTTTCCTTTTTTGAAACACTTTAAACATCTTCATACATTACATCATGTACATGCATATGATGGGCAAAAAAATAAATACATTGTTGTCCCCTGGTGGGCTCACTTAATAATTGTTTCTGTGTCGGCTCCGTTTTTATTCTTTTCATTTTCACTATGGTGTGGGGCGGCTACATTCCCCTTAGTTTATACGTGGAGACATTATAGTATACATAATTCAGATACGTCATCCGTATATTACAGAATGCACGCAATCCATCACACAGTCAATCCATTTGTTAATTATTCAGGGGTTCATCCCGTAGTTGATCGTATTTTTGGTACAGAGTTGAACATTTTTCCCTTGACAAGACCATGAACCCGGTTATGTTATAAGGGAAGAGAGAGGAACATGTCAAAACCGTTGGTAATGGTCTCTGGCGGACTAGATCCGATTCACAGTGGCCACGTTGCCATGATTCTCGAAGCAGCAACTTTTGGAGAGGTAGTTGTTGTTTTGAATTCTGATGATTGGCTTGTGAAGAAAAAAGGTTATAAATTCATGTCTTTTGATGAGCGCGCAGCTATTTGCCAAGGGCTCAAAGGCGTAAAGTTTGTGTCGGCAGTAAAAGATGAAGATGGGACAGTTTGTGAAGCTCTTGAAAGACTCAAACCTGATTTCTTTGCCAACGGTGGCGACAGAAAAAAAGAGAATACACCAGAGTTAAGGAAATGTAAAGAACTTGGGATCAAGATGTTGTGGAACATCGGTGGCGGGAAGACCCAAAGTTCATCCGTCCTTGTAGAGAGGGCTGCCATTTCTGGCGCTGGAGGTTTCGAGAGTTATGTGACTCGCGAAGAAACTGATTTAGATTGATTTCCCCCGATCCGCAGGGAGGCATGGGATTACAGATGCCTCAACCACTCATTAAGCGCCTTCTGGCGCTTTTTGTATTTTAGGGGATACCAAAGCATTGCGTAATTTGACCCGTAGAGAACGTTACAACGAAAAGAAGAAGGGAAGCAAGATCTTTCCGTTTAGTTTGGTTACGTGTAATTTTATGCACGATGGGAATTTGGCTTACATTATCCGCGCCGCCGCGTGCTTCGGAGCCGAGAGTGTACATGTAATAGGCAGCATTCCGGCAAGAAAAGAATTGAATCCACTTTCTGGTTCAACTTGTGACTATGTAAAGATAGTACAACACAAAAGTCCGTCAGATTTCTTAGAACATGCGAGAAATCATGATTGTGAGATTGTATCTGCGGAATTGGACAAAGGTTCGGTTGCATTGAGAGACTATCGACCGGACTTCGAAAAACATACAATGATTGTTTTAGGTCATGAAGAGATAGGTGTCCCTGTTGAAATACTTGTGAATAGCACAAAAGTGTTTATTCCAATGCCCGGCGTAGGTTTCTGCTTGAATACTTCTCAAACGGGAAATATTATGTTGTACGAAATGGTTAATAAATATATGGAGGCAGATTGTTAACAAAAATGAAATACGAAAGTAAAACGAAAATGCTCTCTAAAGGGACAGTTTGTGTTCTTTCTGAAAGAAGGGGTGACAACATGGTTTACCCTTCGGGCGAGGAAACAACTGTTCTTTTAGACGCTATAATTGATGAATTATCTTGGGCCCATTGCGATGGCTTACAGCCTATCGCAATCGACTCGATGAAATTGGCGAACCCGCCGTGGTCAAAAACTGGTCGTAAAATCATTGTTTGGATTAATCCAAAAGATGTTTTGAGATTTTGAAAAAACATGTTATACTAGTTATTGATGTGGAGTCGAGGTATTAAAATGGCAGCTAAGAAAACGTATGTGATAGACACGAGTGTTTGTTTGACAGACTATTCCTGTATTGAGAGTTTTGGGAATAATGATATAGTTCTCCCACTCAAAGTGCTTGAAGAGATTGACAAACACAAGAAGAGGCAGGATGGTGTGGGTCTTAATGCCCGCTCAATCATTCGGAAGCTTGACGAATTGAGGATGAAGGGCAACCTTCAGAAAGGCGTGCGTATCGGTAAAGGCAAAGGGCTTCTAAGAGTCGTAAATAGCGATTTAGAACAATTGCCCGATTCTCTTGATAAAAGCATCCCAGATAACAACATCCTTTCTACTGCTTTGTTTGTCAAAAAAGAGAATATAAAAAGAAAGACAATCTTAGTTTCACGAGATATCAACATGAGGGTTATCTGTGACTCACTAGGTATGGAATCTGAAGATTTTAGACAGAACCAAGTCATCAAAGAACAGACAGATTTGTTTTCCGGGTTTAAACACTTAGTGTGTGATGAGCAGGTTGTTGACGCAATTTATAACAAGGAGACTGTATTCTTAAATGCAGAAGAATACCCTGGCTTGTGTTCGAATCAATTTCTGATGATGGTTTCTTCAGGGAATGAAAAGAAGACTGCTTTGGTTCGATTTAAAGGGTATGATAAGTCTCTGCGTCACCTAAGGGACCAGAAGAGAGAGATTTGGGGAATCACTCCAAGAAACAAAGAACAGATGTTTGCTTTGGATTTGCTAATGGATCCGGATATCAAATTGGTCTCTTTGGTAGGTCGAGCAGGTTCAGGTAAGACTTTGGTTGCTGTGGCAGCCGCAATGGAACAGACTATTAATGGAAATATGTCTGTTCATGATGTTGCGAAAGGGAAGCATAAGAGCGATTGTCTGTATAAGAAAATTGTTGTTTCTCGACCAGTTATGCCAGTTGGTAAGGACATTGGCTTCTTGCCAGGAGATATTCGAGAAAAGATGGCTCCTTGGATTGCACCAATTTATGATAACTTGAAGTTTCTGACAGATGATAATCAAAAGCTATTGGAAACCTATTTGGACAATTCTTTAATTGAAATTGAAGCTGTTACATATATTCGCGGACGTTCAATTGCAAATGCTTTTATTATTGTAGATGAAGCCCAGAATTTAACACAACACGAGATCAAAACAATCTTGACGCGAGTGGGCGAAGGCACTAAAATCATCTTGACTGGCGATATCGAACAAATCGATAACATCTATATCGATAGCACAAGCTCTGGTTTGGTATACGCTATTGAAAGACTGAAAGACTATGATTTTGTTGGTCACATAACTCTTACAAAGGGTGAGCGCTCGACGGTTGCAACCGTTGCATCGAAGGTTCTGTGATGGTTGGTGATTTATTGCATATATTCAACATTCCCATTTATCAATTATCGGCAGATTCGGATTTGAGCTATTCTCCCGGTAAGTGCGCTGTATTCTTTGAAGAGGTAATGGAGTTCAATATAATAAAGAATATTGATGCAATAATTATTAGTTCCAACACCACAGAAATGTTCCACCCAGACTTAGGTATCTTTTCCCAGTATCAGGATGATGCCTTTTATTTTTCTGACAAGATATTAGACGACGATCACTTCATCGAACTCTTAATATATCAAACAGCTATTTATCTTAGAGGGAAGTATGAATTACTTCTTGATGAACAAACATATATTTTAGAACGTGAACAGAAATTTTCTGATGGTATTAAGACAGAATATTTTGTTCTGGGGTTTGAAGAATATTTTATTGGTGACCGCGCCAAATTGAAAGAAAACAACCCTATTTTACACTTAAAAATTGAGGAGATATTGAAAATTGAAATTGAAAATTATTGAAGAAGAGGGTAAAATTATTGTTTTGGTATCTTTAACTCATCGTACAGTTTATCGTAAGAGGAACGAAGGTCTTAAATGGGAAAAGTACAACACATCGGATATCCTGGCCATACTAAAAGAAAAGGGCGTCCGCGTCAATCGAGTATTAATCGAAGATAGTGTTGATAATAACGATGTTGATAAGCTCCAAGGTCGCTGGGAGTTCAAAAAACCAGTTGACAAAAAAGCTAGACCGGTTAAGTTAAGAAGAGAGAAACAGACAACAAGAGAGGGTTAGTGGCTCACATATCTTTTTCTGAACTGAAAATATGGAAGCAATGCACACATCGTCACAAAAAAGAATATACCGAGAAGATAAGGAGTTTTCACGGTAATATACATACCGCATTCGGAAAAGCAATGCACAGCGTATGTGAGGATAAATTATACAACACGTTACCTGAACAAATTGATTATCTCAAAGAGCGCCTTAAAGAAGAGGTGAGAGTTCTCACTGAAGATAAAAAGGTTGTAATCGAAAACGATGTTGGGGAATTTGAAAGCCAAGGTATCGACATGATACCTGAAATCCTTCCGGCTTTGGAAGACTATTTTGATGAATACGAAATCTTAGAAACCGAAGCACGTCTTATGGAGCCTTTGGACTTAGAAGGGATAGATCCCGACTTCAAGTTCAAAGGTTTTATCGATCTTATTGTCCATTCAGGTGGTAAGGTCCACATTATTGATTGGAAAACTTGTGGTTGGGGTTGGGATGCAAGAAAACGTTCTGACCCCATGAACACTTATCAGTTAACCTTTTACAAACATTATTATGCACAAAAGTATGATTTGGATCCATCCGACGTTGAGACGCATTTCGCTCTTTTGAAGAGGACAGCAAAGAAAGGGAAGAAGGTAGAATTCTTCCGTGTTACTAGCGGAAAAAGAAAAACCACAAATGCCCTTGACTTATTAAGAAAAGCTGTTATTAATATATTGAGAGGAAAGTCTATCAAAGATCGACGTTCTTGCAAATATTGCCCTCTCCACAAAACTGAACATTGTAGGTAAGACGTAAATGGAAAAAAAGAAGATATTGGTTTTAGCCGATCATCCCCTGGCACCCTCTGGTGTTGGCACACAGACGAGATATATGATCGAAGCTTTGTTAGCCACTGATAGATACAAGTTTATTTGTTTTGGTGGTGCAGTCAAGCATCAGAACAACAATCCACAGAAAGTAGAAGGGTACGGTGACGATTGGATCATTTACCCTGTTGAGGGGTACGGTACTCAAGAGATGGTCCGTTCAGTTATGTGGACTGAAAGACCTGATGTGTTGTGGTTTATGACTGATCCCAGATTTTACGATTGGTTATGGGACATGGAAAACGAAATACGTCCAAATATGCCAATGGTTTATTACCATGTATGGGACAACTACCCCTTACCCGTTTATAATAAACCTTCTTATGAATCAACGGATGTTATTGCCTGTATTTCTAAATTGACACACGAGATTGTCAAAAAGACTGCGCCAGATGTGGAGTCTTGTTATCTCCCTCATGCTGTTGACACAGGTATCTTCAGACCTTTAGAGAGGAGCGAAATAGCAGAATTTAAAAAGCAACAATTTGGTGAAGATGATGCACGCTTCACTTTCTTCTGGAATAATCGAAACGCTCGTCGTAAGATGAGTGGTTCTCTTCTGTGGTGGTTCAACGAATTCGCTGAAGAGGTCGGCCCGGAAAACGTGCGATTAATTATGCACACCGATCCAAAAGACCCACATGGTCAGGATTTGGAAGCGATGATTTATTCCCTTGGCGCTGCTGACGGGCGCATTATGTTGAGTAAACAGAAGGTACCCCCTGAAGTTCTGGCGATGATGTATAATGCTTGTGACGTGACTTTGAATATTTCAGACGCCGAAGGTTTTGGTTTGTCGACTTTGGAATCGTTGTCTTGTGCGACACCCATCGTTGTGAACCTTACAGGGGGTCTACAGGAGCAGGTGACGAACGGCGAAGACTGGTTCGGGATTGGTCTCAACCCGGCTTCTAAGGCTGTCATAGGCTCCCAGATGGTGCCTTACATCTATGAGGATCGAGTGTCCAAAGAGGATTTTATCGCAGCCCTTAAAACTCTGTATAATATGCCTCGCGAAGAATTGGAACAGCTTGGGAGACACGGACACGGACATGTATTAAAGAATTACAATTTTGACCAGTTTTGTTCGCGCTGGGTCGATCTAATTGATAAGGTTGTGGAACAACACGGCTCTTGGGAAGAACGCAAGGGTTATAAATCATGGAGTTTGAGAGAAATATGAGCTTAGTAAAAAGAAAGAAAGTTGTTGTAAAAGGTCCCGCTTTAACTCAATCTGGTTATGGCCATCATACTAGATTTGTTTTGTCCGCTCTCAAAGAACATCAGGACGAATTTGATGTGTTCTGTGTTCCGACTCAATGGGGTCAGACTGGCTGGATCCATGAGAATGGGGAGTTTCGTAAGTGGTTAGATAATGTCATCCTCAAAACAAACCTGTATCTCCAGAATCGAGGTGAGTTTGATGTTTCTTTGCAAGTGACAATCCCTAATGAATGGCAGAAGATGGCCCCGATCAATGTTGGCGTGACTGCTGGTATTGAAACCACTAAAGTAGCTCCCGTCTGGCTTGAGAAAGGGAATTTGATGGATCATATCATTACCGTTTCAGAGCATTCTAAACAAGTTTACGAAATGACGAAATATCAAGCCCAGCACTCCGTAACAAAGCAGCCGGTTGAATTGGAATTATTCACCGATATCGATGTTGTACACTACCCTCATCGTCTTGGAACCGAGACTATAGACTTGGAATTGGATTTTGATTTCAATTATCTGATGGTAGCTCAATGGGGTCCAAGAAAAAATATGGAACGCGCCCTCCGCTGGTGGTTGGAAGAAAACTTTGATAACGAAGTTGGGTTGGTCTTAAAAACTTCAGTTCGTAAGAATTGCACGATGGATAGGCACCAACTGGAGTTGCAACTCCAGAATTTTTTGCACAATTTTGAAGATCGGAAATGTAAGGTTTATCTTCTTCATGGAGATATGTCAAATAGTGAAATGGATGCAATTTATCGCCACCCAAAGATTAAAGCTATGTTGTCGGCGACACATGGTGAGGGTTTTGGGCTACCTTTGTTTGAGGCGGCTTATAATGGGTTGCCGGTCGTAGCGCCGGGTTGGTCTGGGCACTGTGATTTTCTTTACAGCAAAAACGAAAAAGGAAAAGTAAAGCCTTTGTTTTTGGAAGTTGATTATGAATTGGGGCAAATTCCAAAAGACGCTCATTGGGAAGGGGTGCTACAAGCTGACAGCATGTGGTCTTATGCGCAGGAGGGTTCTTTTAAAATGAAGGTTCGCCAAGTTCGAACATCTAATAAGAAATGGCAGAAAAAAGCCGAAATATTGCAGAAATATTTACTGGAAAGTTTTACACCAGAGATTCAAAATGCGAAAATGATTGAGTCGATAAAGAGTGTTTTGTGATACGGAAAACGAAGATTCTGAAAAAGAAGATTCAAACTTGCCTTGAATACGAAGATAAAATCCCATTCATAAAGGGTGCGTATCATGGCAAAACGTGTTACATTATATCATGTGGCCCTTCATTAAAAGACATAGAACGGGACATTCTTCGTGAAAAACTTAAAGATGAATTCGTGGTTTGCATTAAACAGAGTTATGATCTCTATGGAGATATCTGTGATTTACACGTTTATAATTGTGCTAATTTTAAAGAATACGACTATTCTGTTAATCCAAGCTCTCTTATTATGGAATCCACATCACACCGATATTTCTTGAATCCTAATTGTGACATCAAGACGTTCGTTGTGGGTCCTCGCGGTTTTGATCAAACAGTATCCGCTTTGGGTAATTTTGATGAATGGACTTTTGGTAAAACAAATATTAAAAGGCCGTATGGTCCGGGAATTATGTATGAGAATGTTTTTTTCATGATGGAGTTTCTGGGGGTCAAAAAGGTGGTAACGATTGGTTGGGATTGTAATAGGAACACCGCTTCTGGCGTTCATTTTTATGATAATCGTAAAGTTAACGTTACACTCAATGATGCAGAGGTTAATGCAACGATGGCATCTTTGCAAGCGGAAGATAAAGTTGCGGCCAATGCAATTGGTAAATGGAATGATTGGTTGGCCTCTAAAGAAATTGAGTTGAATGTTCTTTCGAAGCTCAACCCAGGCCCAGAGAGAATGAAGAGAATTACACTGGAGGAACTTTGAAGAAAACGATTATGATTACCGGGGGAACCGGTTCTCTTGGAAAGGCTCTTATAAAGAAAATAAAGAAAGAACACCCTGATTGGAAGATCGTGGTATTTAGCCGCGACGAGGGAAAGCAGGCGCTCTCCTTTGGTAACGACCCAAGTATTGTCCGTATAATTGGCGATATCCGCGATCTAACCAAAGTCGACGTTAGCATGAGGTTACATAAACCAAATTATGTTATCCATGCTGCCGCTCTAAAACGAGTGGACGATATGGAATTCCATCCAGACGAGTGTGTAAAAACCAATGTCATAGGATCCCAAAACGTCGCCACTGCCGCATTAGCGAATAATGTTGAAAAGTGCATGCTGGTGTCTACCGATAAGGCATGCCAGCCAGTGAATGTGTACGGTTCTAGCAAGTTTATCGCTGAACGTGTATTTTCAAACTTTGATTATAACTCCGATTCTACCATCTTTGCTTCTGTACGATATGGAAACGTCATTGCGAGCCGAGGCTCCTTCATTCCAAACTGGATTGAAAAAATCAAGAATGGTGAAGAGATCACAATTACAGACCCCGAGTGTACTCGGTTCTTGTTTACACTTGAAAACGCTGTTGACACTGTAATGACTTCAATGTTTTCTGCCATTGGTGGCGAAGTATTTGTCCCCGGCTTAGATTCCTATACTATTCCGGATGTTATATGCGCCCTTGAACTAATCACTGGAGTGTGTAATGTGGAAACTCGTATTATTGGATTAAGACCGGGCGAGAAGCTTCACGAGGACATGATGTCCGAAACCGAAATGGACCGCGTGGTATCCGTTCAGCCAACAGAGAATTATCCTCTTTACGCGATTCTCCCTCAATTCACCAGAAAAGAAGGATATTCAACGGAGAAGTATGAAGGCGATCGGCTAAATTCAGGATTTTGTCTAGACAGCACACTGGAAAATCTTGTAGATAAGATTCGTGCTGGCGTTGTGCAATGATCAAGTGCTTTGAGCCCACCATTGGGGAAGAAGAATCTCAATTCGTTTTAGGTCAATTGAAATTAAAAGAAATTGGTTTTGGTGATCAGGTTGCACGTTTTGAGAACCGATTTAGAGGCATGTCTGGATATGTTTACAACACTGGATTTAATTCGGCAAGCTCGGCAGCATACGCTTTGTTTTCGTGGCTGAAAGAGTTGTATGGCTCGTGTGAGGTGTATACACCTTCACTGACATTCTGTTCTCCAATTTGGGCAGCCCTTGAAAACGGACATGAAATTGTCTTTGTCGACATTGATAAAAATGGCTTATTCTCAATTGATGATTACAAGAAGAAGAAAAAGCAGGACTCTTCAAAGCGTAAAGTTGTTATGCCAATGATGTATGGCGGCGTGACGACTTTTGATTTTAGCAGATTCGACGGAAACGAGGTCACAATTTCAGATTCAGCACACGCTATTCATGCACCGAGCGAAGCTGGCAACCCCTCTGCGACACCTGAATTTACGATATTCTCTTTCCACCCAGTTAAGCCCATTTGTATGAGCAACGGTGGTATGTTATCGACCAGAAATAGGTCTGCTCATAAATATTTCAACCGGTATCGTAATTTTGGTAGAGTTAATACCGGTGTCTCGTATGATATTGTGCAGAATGGGTTTAACTTTTACATGAATTCGCTGAACGCTGTCATTGGATTGGCGCAATTGAACAAAGTGTACGAAATGAGGAACCAGAGAGCACAGAATTTCAAATACTTAAAAAAGAGACTGGAAGCTTTGAATATCTCGGGCTTTTATATGTTTGAGCACGATCTGCTTTCGTCTTTTTACCTCTGCACGTTTACTAGCGATTTTTTCTCCGGTGATGTGATAAGGTTTCTTGAACAGCGAGGAATCCAGGCGACATATCATTATCCACCACTTCATAGAACAACACAGTTTAAAACGGAATGCGTCTTACCGAATACAGAGGAGGTCTCTCAACATTTGGTGAATCTCCCGATTCATCAGAACTTGACCGATGAGAACTTAGACAAAATTGTATTAGCAATCGCAGACATGAAGAAGAAACTATAATGGATATTGTTGTTTTAGGTACCGGTCATTCGGTTGCACACAACACCCAGAGTATAAAAGGGACAGATAAAAAGATCCTTGCATTCCATGAAGCTTTTCCTTATTGTCATTCGATGTACGACATAATTCCAGATTATTGGACATGGTTAGATCCCAATGCGGCAGTTAAGGGCATGAAATACTTACTAGCTTCAAAGGACGAGAGGTTGAAGAAAATGAAGATCCTCGTCCCTTCATTCGTAACAGATTCTTTTGCACATTTCAGGATGTATATGGGTACCACGCCTTTAGGGAGGCAACCGGGCGGCTGGGATGAATATCTTAATCTCCTCTATGCAATGGAAAATATTCAATCCATTGAAGCCACAACGATGAAATATAAAAAACTTGTCGGTCAAAAGCCCGGCTTAATGTTTGGTACATTTGAATTCGACTCTGAATCGGTTGTGGGAACACGATTCAAATGGGGTTTAGAAAACAAGCTTACAAGTGCTGTGTTACCCGTGTGCGCTTGGTTTTTGAATACCAAGAATATATACATCCTTGGATTTGATTTTATAGGACCAAGGTTCTTTTCGGAGGATGACCGCCACCCTTGGTCAGACTCCACTCAAAAGAAAATAGAGGCTCAAATACCATTAGAAGCTGTGCGAATTTGGATAAAATTGGTTGAACAGTCTGGGGTAAAGCTTTTCGTATCTTCTAAACCCGAACAAGTCGAATCCTTCCTACACGATGAATTAGAGTATGGTGAAATATGAAAAAGACCTTTATCATTGCGGAAGCTGGCGCGAACCACAACAAAGACTTGGCAATTGCTAAGCAATTGGTTAGGGTCGCAAGAGATGCCGGCTGTGATGCAGTAAAATTCCAGACATATTCTTCAGAGACCTTGTATTCCAAGAATACACCTGATTTCGCAGGCTACCAGAATATCAACGATTTAATCAAATCAATTGAACTTCCGCGTGAGTGGCAGAAAATCCTCAAAGACTACTGCGATGGGTGTGGTATTGAATTTATGTCAACACCTTTTGACGAAGCTGCGGTTGATCAGTTGGTTGAACTTGGCGTTAAACGTTTCAAGATTGCAGGGTTTGAATCAACTGATCCGCGCTTTGTAAAATATGTAGCATCAAAGAACTTGCCTATTGTGTTTTCTTGTGGTATTGGTTCAAATTGCAGGAAAGCAGAAGAGACTTTCGAGTGGATTCGTTCTGTTGGGAATGATAAAGAAATTTGGATTTTACATTGCAATAATGCATATCCAACTCCAATATCCGATATTAATCTAATCAACATTGCAGAGTTGGAGGATCTTTTTGATATGAGAAGGGTCAAGATTGGTCTGTCCGACCACACTATGAATCCATATATTCCTGCCATGGCAATTATGAAAGGGGCGCAAGTAATAGAGAAACATTTTACTCTTTCGCGCTCTCTAAAGGGCCCTGATCATCCTTTTGCACTGGAACCAAGAGAATTGTACGAAATGGTTAAACAGATTAGGGTTGCGGAAAAAGCCATTGGTTGTCATAAAACTTCTCTCTACACTCAAAGTGAGGAAGAGTTCAAACAGGCAAGACGTTCAGTGGTTGCCAGGAAGGCTATTCCTGCTGGCACCATACTAACGGAAGCGTTGCTTACTACAAAAAGGCCGTTCATAAGTAACGCTATCTCTGCTGAACTTTATTATAAGATGATTGGTAAAACACTCTTGACAGACCTACAAGAAGACGATATATTAAAGGTAGAAAACATAAGGTAAGAATGAAGTTAACACATATTGCATCTGCTACGACAATTGTAGAACACAACGGAGTCAAGATTCTCACGGATCCCTGGCTCATTGGTAAAGAGTTCTATGGTTCTTGGACCCACTATCCGCCACTGAAGGTCGATTGGGATCTTGTCAACAGTGTAGACTATATTTATATCTCGCATATTCACCCGGATCATATGAGCCAAGCCACCTTAGCCATGATTGATCCGGATATTCCTGTTTTGATCCACAACTATGAGGCCAAGTTCGTCAAGAATAATCTTGAGCGATGGGGTCATGAAGTAATTGAGCTTAATCATGGGGAAAAGTTTGCTTGCGGAGGTGGTTTGAATATTCAAATCTTCGCCGCTGATAATTGCAATCCAGCATTATGTTACAAATTTTTTGGTTGTGGGAAAATGGAATCTAAAATGGGCTCTACAGGTATTGATACAATGGCTGTTTTTGAAAATAGTGAGAATGTTATTTTGAATATCAATGATTGCCCATATGATATAGCCCATGACACTTTGGATTTGATTAAATCCGAATATTCAAAAATTGATCTTCTTTTAGTTGGTTACGCTGGCGCTGGTTCGTATCCACAGTGTTGGGATTATTCAGATGAAGATAAACTTGGTAAATACGGAAAGAAGAAAAAAACATATTTCCTTAATTCGGGAGTTAATATGATAAATCATGTGAACCCGGCTTACTACATGCCTTTTGCTGGAACATATACTTTAAACGGAAAGCATGCAACACTCGATAAATTCAGGGTGGTTCCTGAACTTCAAGATGCTCTCTCTTATTTTAAACACAACGATTGTCCCGGTCGTGGGGTGTTACTCAACCCTTGGGAACATTTTGAGTTAACTACTGGTTTGGTTTCCGCAGAATATGAACCGGTGGATTTAGTCGTTAAACAAAAATATATTGAAGAAACTCTTGTTCATTACAAATATACTTATGAAGATGATGAGCCGGTTGTTTTGTCTCAAATCACCGAACTGATCCCGGCTGCTTATGAGGGATTCGAACGTAAAAGAAAGGAAATGAGGTTCTCAACAAAGACCAACGTTTATCTTTATCTTCCCGATGATAAAATGTTAAAGATTTCGATGTGTGGGAAGGGGTATGAATTGATTTCTCGAATTGATTTTAACGACGAGAAATATGTAACCTATAAAGTTGATGAAAAATTACTTTATCGTATATTGAAAGGTCCTCGTTTTGCCCATTGGAACAATGCTGAAATTGGTTCTCATATCATGTTTGCAAGAAAACCAGAAATCTATGAGCGTGCGTTGTATTTCTGCATGAATTATTTCCACGCATGAGGTAAAATGCTACAAGGTAAAAAGACGAGATTGGTTTCTGTAAAGAGGTGTAATCTTGAACGATTGCGAAACTGGCGAAATGAGCCAGAGCTACGCAAGTATTTCCGAGAATACCGCGAAATAAGCCCCGAAATGCAGGAAAAGTGGTTCCAGAAGATTCAGAACGACCCCGATCAGGTGAATTTCGAGATACGGACTGAATTTGGTACTAAGTTAATTGGTCATTGCGGTTTATACTACATTGACTGGCGTGCGCGCCATGCAGAGTTCGGTGTGTATATTGGCAACAAGGAATTTCGTTCAGGTGGCTATGGTTCTGATGCATTGCGAACCCTGTTCAAATATGGTTTCAACGATTTGAATTTGAACAAGATTCATTGCGAAGTATATTCGAATAATGCTTCTTACGATGTATATCGCCATCTTGGCTTCAAAGACGAGGGTGTTTTGCGACAACACTATTTCAGCGAAGGACAATATTGGGATTCAAAAATGATGAGTCTATTGAGGGAAGAACATGAAAGTATGGAATAATTGCAGACTCTGTGAAGAAGAAACAATCGGCGGTCATCGAGCTACTGCTTATGATATTTATCGTTCACAATTGAAGATGCAGGTTGAGAATGTGTGGTATGATCAGGAAACGAATGAGTGTTTTGGTTTGGATTACAATTATACAAACAGACCAGATTTAGCCGCTGTTTTAACTCCAAAGAATAGATTTCATCAATCAGAAAGATGGGGTAAAGAGTATGTTTCGACAAGGTATAACACTATCTTTAATTCTACAATGGAATGTTCTGATGAAATGATTCTCATTAATCCACAATTGCTTGAGCAATTCGAAGGAAAGACAATTCTCATTGTTGGTGCAGGCCCCTCTGCAAAAGAGTGTGATTGGGAAAAAGAAGATTATGATACAATTTGGACGTGTAACCATTTTTTTAGATTTGACAGATTGGTGAAACGCGAAGATGTGTCTTTAATCAGTCTTGGGAGCGAAGTTGACTTGACAGAATCCAATAATGTGTTACATTTATATATGAGAAAGAATGATGACGTTCTTTTTGCATTTGATTGTGGAGCGACCCGCCCGTTTATGCATATGTACGATTTTAACGACCAATATCATGGTCGCGGATTGTGCTATCATCCTAGATTCTTTGGTAAAGTTGGAACAATCACGAGGTTGATTTGTTTGGCGATTGCTGCAAAAGCAAAGAAAATCAAGTTTGTTGGAATGGATGGAGTTTTGAAAGATGGTCCAAACGTTAATATATTCGAACCCGGCAAACCTTTCACCGGCCCAAATAAATATTCATTGTTTAATCAACAGTATGTTATGTTTTGGGATTACGTGTTGAATACGTTGCAGCCGAATATAGAATTTGAGAATCTTGGTGAATATCACGAATCGAATATAACTGCGGGAATTTCAAAGTTAGAATTTGAAACATATAATAAGAGAGTTAGAGAAAATGTTTAGTCCTTATGTGGACTCTTTAGAGTTGCCATTCTTTTTGGCAGAAATTGACTCTCACGTAATGTTTGCGAGAAAGCCAGAGATCTATGAACGTGCATTGAATTTCTGTATAAATTACTTCCACGTATGAGAAATATAATGACTTATATAATAGCTGAAATTGGAATTAATCATAATGGAGATTTAGAAACGGCGAAACGCCTAATTGATGTAGCAGCCGCTTCCGGTTGTGATGCTGTCAAGTTTCAAAAAAGAAATCCCGACGTATGCGTGCCAGAACATCAAAAGGGGATTATGAGAGAAACTCCTTGGGGCTGCATGACATATTTAGAATATAAATACAGAGTAGAATTTGGTAAGAAAGAATATGACGAAATTGATCGTTATTGTAGAACAAAAGAAATAGAATGGTCTGCTTCCCCATGGGATATTGATAGTTTAAATTTTTTGAAAGAATATGATTTACCATGGATAAAGGTACCTTCTGCTATGCTTACAAATGTTGAACTGTTGACTGCCGCGTTGGAGACAGAGAAAAAGTTGATAATTTCAACAGGTATGAGTACAAAACTAGAAATTCAACATACAGTTGATTACATTGTCAAACGAAATCCAAATATAGAATTAGTTTTGCTTCATTGCAATTCAACATACCCCGCCCCATTAAAGGAACTGAATTTAAAATGTATTCAAACCCTTAAAGAAGATTATCCCTTTGCGGAAATAGGGTATAGCGGTCACGAATTTAGATTAGGCACTACGGTATCATCAATTTATTTAGGGGCAACATATCTAGAAAGACACATCACGTTAGATAGAACTATGTGGGGTTCTGACCACCTTTCCTCTGTCGAACCACAAGGTTTGTTTAAATTAGTAAAAGGTGTTAGAGAACTAGAACTAGCCCTTGGTGACGGACAAATACAAGTGTATGATGGTGAAAAAGCAGCTAGGTTAAAGTTGAGAGGATATTGAATGTGTAATGATTGCAAACAAGAGAAACGATTGTTTTATAGGTCAGATAAGAATGAATAACAATACACCAGAAATAGAGGGTATCATGTTTGGAAGTTTGTTGGCACTGGGAAAAGAGCAAGATAAGCTCAACATGAAGATTGTCCCCAAAGGTTGGGGATATGAGAAATGGATTGTCAACAAAGAAGAATATTGTGGCAAGTTATTGCACTTTCATAAAGGTAAACAATGTTCTTGGCATTTTCATAAAGTGAAAGATGAAGTCTTTTATGTTTTGTCTGGTTGTCTCCGTGTTACTTTCGCTGAACACGATGACATTGAAAATGCTTATACGATGGAATTAGGTCCTGGCGAACGCTTTCACGTTCCAGTTGGCTTGAGGCACAGAATGTACGCACTTGAGGAAACTCAAATGTTTGAATTCTCAACGACTCATTGGGATGAGGATTCGATAAGAATCGAGAAGGGGGATTGAATGAAAAAGATTGAAGACATTTGTGTAATCGTTCAAGGACGACTCTCCTCTGAACGTTGCCCAAAAAAGATGATTAGACCATTTGCGGGCTCAAACTTGCTCGACAAGTGTTTGCGACTTCTCATGAAGTGCGAAGTTCTCCCCAAAGAGAATATCTTCCTCTCTGTTCACGAACCCGAACTTCAGGAAATTGGAACAGATTTGGGGATCAATGTGTTTCCTCGTTCAGAAAAGTCTGCACTGTGGGATGGTGGCGAAGGTGCTCACCTTTGTGATATGTATGAATGGTGGGATAAACTTCCATTTAAGTACGTGGTATTAATTAACGCATGTACACCAATGATTAAGCCAGAAACAATTGATGGTTTTTTGAATTACTATATGGAATCTGATTCTGATGGTTTGTTTGGTGTTATTGAAAAACAAAACTACTTTTGGAACCAATCTGGAAAGATGATTTCAATTTGGCCAGAGTCGGAAACAGTGATGAATACTAAAGCTGTAGAAGCTACATATGAAGCTGCCCATTGCCTTTATGCTGGTCGCATGGACTTGATCGGCGAAGGTATCTGGATGGGAGACTTTCAGAAAGAGGGTGATATTGAATTATACCCTATGGCTGAAGAAGAAATCTATGATATTGATTATGAGTGGCAATTTGGCTTAGTGGAAGCAATCTTCAAACACGTGTACCCTGAATGGTATTTAGAGGCTCCTGGATATATGTACGAGGATTGGAAAGATGATATGGTTTGATGATGAACGCTGTTTTCATGGCGGCACCGAAGAAATGTCAAGATATATTAGTGCTCTAGAGGAGAGAAAAACACAATATGGTGATTCTGTAGATTTGAAATTGAAGGAAAAGCACTATGATGTTATACAAAATTTGAAACAAAAAGGGTTTCACATAATCCCTAATGTGTTTTCGGAAGAAACACTTGATACAATTCGGGCTGAAATGTCACAAAAACTGCAACGAGGTGAGGATCTTTGGAAAGGAATAACACTTCCGGAGGAATTTCTTAAATCTGTTGTACCATTTGTATCAATTGAACAACCTCTTTTCAATTGTCCGTCCGTCAAAGAGATTATATTTCACGATCTACTAGAAGAGATTGCAACTGTATATCTCAATTGTAAGCCTGCTGTTGGCACATTTAATCTTCGAAAAAGCTTTATAAATACTTTACCAGACCAAGAAACACAACTTTATCATTGTGACAAAAATAGCATTAAGTTAATGAAGTTTTTTGTTTATTTAAACGACGTTGGCCCCTACGGTGGTCCCTTGACTATTGTCGAAGGTAGTCATCGCTTAAAACCAGAGATTTGGGAATCTAAATATCGTTGGACAGATAAGGAGGTAGAAGAAATGTATCCCGGCATGGTTCGTCATATTGAAGCTAAAGCGGGAGATTTGATTATTGGTATTACTACTGGTTTTCACAAAGGATTGAAGCCTATCGCAAATGAAAGAAGCATGTTGACAGTTAATTACACGGTGCATCCAGAAAACTGGAAGCCTATCACTTTTAAGATGCGTCAGGCAGATTATTTGGATTTACCGGAAAAAAAGAAACCTCTAACTGATTTTTTGAGGAAAGAATGATATATTTTGTTGACATTGATGAGACAATCTGTTATTATGAAACAGAAGAGAAGATTTTTGTCGATGGTATTGAGACTAGAAATTACCTTTTGGCAAAACCTTGTAGAGAAAGAATTGTAAAAATTAATAAACTATACGAAGAAGGAAATAGTATTGTATATTGGACTGCTAGAGGCTCCATCACTGGTTTGGACTGGACGGCGCTAACAGGAGCACAATTGAAACACTGGGGTGCAAAACATCATAAGCTAATATTGGGTAAGCCATATTATGATGTTTTCATCGACGACAAGAACATAAATTCAGATAGATTTTTTGGAGAAAATAATGAATAACAGAGACATGTTTTTACACGACCAAGCAATTGGTGCAGTTATGATGGCACTTCAGAAGTGCCTTTCAGAGCAATCGGATATTACAGATATCCTTAGAGCGATGAAGTTTAGATTATCGGATGAAGGTTTAATGGTATTGAACCCACCTGTTACTAAATTGAGTTTCAATCTGGAACAAGCAGATGAAGTAGAAGATGCCTCGGTATGATTATGAGTGTGGGGAATGCAAAAAGAAGGTAGAATTATTTCATTCGATGCATGAGACGATAAGCACTTGTCCTCTTTGTGGGGTTAGAGGGAAATTTCGCAAACACATTCCACAATTTTCCAAACTGGATCGAACTGGTCCACCTGTTGGGAGAATTGTGGATTCTCATATCCAGGAAGCAAAGAAAGAAATAGAAGAACACAAAAGAGAAATGAAAAAGGAAATGGAATAATGGTTATCAACGGTTGGTTTGTACTTTTTGGCATTTCTTTAACTATCAACGCCGCTTTAGCATGGGTGCTCAAAACTACAATGGAAGATATCGCTGATCTAAGAGCGGTTGCATTTGATTTATATGAAGAGTGTTTCGATTTTGCACAACATCTGGAAGTCTTGTATAACATGAATTCTTATCATGGTGATGAGGTTTTACACAATCTTGTTAAACACTCAAAAGCTTTGATGAACTCCTTCACCGAATACGGGGAAATAACCGAATATTTGGAAGATCCTCTCGCCGACGACGAAGAATACGACGAAGAAAACGATTATGAAGAAGGAGGGGTCGTACAATGATGGCTAGACGACGAGTAATTCGCAGACGAAAAAAGGGCAGTAAGAACTATTTTACCAAAGATCATGAACAAGCGATTCTGGACTATTGCAAGACGGACTGCCAAAGAGAAAGAACGGAACTGTATGCTAATTGGATTGGACCTGCCTTCGACGAGTTGGTTGACAAGATTGTTTTCACCTATAAGTTCACAACCTTACCGAATATCGATTATTTAAGAGACGAATGCAAGATTTGGTTGATCACCATTCTGGACAAGTATGATGTAACCCGAGGCTCGAAAGCTTTCTCTTATTTCAGTGTCATCACGAAGAACTGGTTTATTCAGAAAGTTAAGAAACAGTCCAGACAAAATAAAACAGAAATTGAGATTTCACAATTACCCAAAGAATTGGAGCTAGAGCATATTTCAACAACCAATCAGTATACCAATTTAAGAGAACATGCTGAATTTTTCACATTGTTACTGGGTGAAATAAATTCTTGGGAAGTTGAGAAGATGAAACCCAATGAGAAAAAAGTAGTTGATGCAATTAAAATCTTGTTCGATAGTCACGATGATATCGAGATTTTCAACAAAAAAGCTATTTACCTATACCTCCGAGAGATTACTGGATTGAACACCAAGCAGGTGGTGAATTCATTGAACAAAATACGGGCACGATACAAAGTGTTTAAGATCCGATGGGATCGAGGCGATATGTGAATGAAGAAAACCCTTGAAGAAAATATGAACGAAGCACTGGACAGTATTGAAAAAGATCGCACATATGCCGAAGAACTTTTGAAAGACGTCATTAACGAGATTAGCAAAAGCGGTAATTCTCACCAATATATTGGTACTGTGGCTGCGAAATATTTGGAAACTATGCAGCGCTCTAATGAACAAAGGGTAAAACTTATCGCACTGCAATACAAGTCTGGTCCATCCCTTGAAGAAGATATAGAGTTCTCGGAGAAAGAAACTGATTCGATCTATGATCAACTCCAGAAGGAACAGGACGATGCCAAATGATATTGATTACGATCTCCTATTAGGAGAAATGAACAATCTCACTGACTATGAGAGCGATCGTCCAACCATATATCCAGAGGATTTGGTCAATGATCCCCTTTCTGTTTACCGTCATGCTCTAAAGAAGATCGTAAAGCCAAACATATTAGCTGAATCAGGCCCATATAAAGCGATTTGTTTAAATTCGTTTTCTATCGCAGCCGATTCAGCTAATCGTTTTTCTTTGTTTGCTTTTGGTTTTACGGAAAAGGTAGTATATAAAAGGGTTGCTTGTTATGCTAGGATTCCAGAATTGCATTCAATCCTTCCAAATCCATTTTCGATAAAAGATCCAGAAAAGAAGGCTGAAGCAATTCGTATGCACCCGGTTTTCATTAGCGAGCTTGCTGCGGAAGATCTGGGTGAAGGGGAATTTCCAAACCCAGGGGCTGTCATCGAAGTTGATTTTGAGGATAGGAAGAACAGGAGGGTCGGCATTTATAAGCGCAAACTTGTAAGCAGCCCTACACCTGGAGTATCCAGCGGCCCAAAAAGTAGAAAATTCAAACCCGGTGACCAAATAGTCTCTCTTTCTACCGTCACTAATTTGGCGAGCGATAGCACTTCCACTTCTGTCGGCTCGTGCAACCCAAAACAAAAAACAATAGACTCTACAGTAAAAAGAAAGCCGTTAATTATCAAGGCTTGGGAGATGTTGAGCCCGTTTTTCCCTTCCAACGCAGTCATGACTTCAGGTTTTAGAAACCCTGGAGACCAAATTGCAACCATAGAAAAGCTCGCAAGAAATAACGGCGTAATTGGTGCAGAATATCCAACATGGCGAGAAAAGCGAAAAGAACTAAGGGCCAGAGGGTTTCTAATTGCAGATCCCAACACTCCCCAAACCAGCGGCCATTATGTCGGAAACACATTCGATGTGTCTGGGAACGGCATTAGGTCTTTATCCGAGTCGGAAAGAAGGGATTGGTTATTAAGGGTCGCCGAGATTTCTCAACTTCTTTCTGAAGATGAATTTTTTCCCGTTAAATTAATAACAATACTTGTCGAATATACAAATAACGCAGTACATATAGAGATCGAAAGTGCCGAAGTAGACCAACTCATACTCATGGATCGGTTTATGGAATTAAATCCGAATTGTGATTCTTCCAGAGTACAATCCGCGATCGATGACACTGCTTTGGATATTTCTTTAATGGAAAGTGATCTGCCAGAAGAACCAGAGGTGGTTGAATTACATGACGCCGATGCAAAAATATGATTAAAAAAAGAGAGGGGTAATGGACAAATTTAAAGGAAGAACTGTATTGGGCGGCCAATCCAAATTAGCCGGTCTGAACAACACACAGGTCAACGAGCCTTTACCTCTTTTTCACAAAGCCGAAGGAGAAAGGGTTGTTAAGGGTCATAACAATGCGTATATCGTGTTGGGTCGTGACCGACCTGCTGGTTTAGAATCTGGGTATGGTGGTAAAGGCGAAACTCGCTGCGGTACCATCGATCTTGTAGTTGGTCGCATGGGATGGGATCCAAAAGAAGGTCGAGTTGTTGATAACAACTTCGGCTCTTTTATCGCTGCCGACAAACCCGGTGACGCTGCAAGGATTTATATTTCCCAAAGAACAGATATCGATAACAATTTCGGTTTAGTAGACGGTGGCGTCGGTAACTCTAAAAACCTTTCAGCCATCGGTATAAAAGCAGATTCAGTTCGGATTGTTGCCCGACGCGGCATAAAGTTGGTCACCGGACGCTCTCCTCAAGGTCGAAATTCGTTGAACGGTAAAGCAGACGCCCAATATGGTATTGATTTAATCGCAGGCAATCGTGACGAACTAAAAAGAAATTATAGTGGTGCCCCTAAATCTCAAATACCCTACCTCCAACCAATCCCGAAAGGTTCGAATTTGCAAGAAGCTATGAAAAATATGAATGATGCAATAAATGAATTGAATTCAATTGTACACGACTTTATTCAATTACAGCTAACTTTCAATGGCTCGGTAATGACCAGTTTCCACCAAGGTACCGCTGGGCCGATTCCCGTGATTACAAACCCCGATCCGGCAGTTATAGCCCAGGGTACTCAAATGCAAATGAGGGCTTTTTCCGACTGCATTAGCGAATTAGCAAAACAGAGGCAAGTGTTAATGTCTTTAGAAATGGACTATTTACGCACCGCTGGTTCGAAATGGATTTGTAGTAGATACAATAGGACCAACTAGAATGGCAAAGAAAAAGAATAGTGAAGGGCGCGAGAGTTTAGAAGAATTTGGAAGGCTCAAAGAGCCTGATGATTCCGAGACTGGTGTTGAAGCTGGTGTTGTAATACCAGATATCCTCAATAGGGTTCCAAATACAAACACCGAATTAACGAATAACGACTTGATTTCAATTCCTGAATTTGATAGGCCAGTGATTTTTACTTCATTGGGTGATGAAGATTCTGAAGCAATTTCTGGTTTTAAGTTTGACGGGTGCGAAGCATCTGATTTCTTTAGCACTGAACCGGAGGAGTGTGAACCCTGTTTGAAGAATCCTTTCGCATTTGTTCCAGATTGGACCTCTATGTTGGAAGGTGAAGTTTTCTTTAATGGAAAAGAATGTCAACATTGCGTCGTAATGTATAGTGATGATGTCAATCCACAGGGTGCCGCTCTTAAGAAGGTGAAAGAAGATGGTGTCAAGAAGCTGATCGAAGTGTTCCGCAAAGCATCAGTCGCAAAAGCTGTCTATTATGTGCCAAGATCTCAAAGAAATAAAGATATAATCCCACCTATATCCATAGGAGAGGAATTTACCTTAGCAGAAATTGGTGGTGTATTACCCACTTTTCATATATTTGGTGCTTTACTTGATCTGGCTGCTGCACCGCCCCCTGCCAGAAAAGGGTTTGTAAGGGTAACTGAAACCTTTAACATGGTAGAGGAATTAGATGCGGCGGCTACAATTGAAAAGCATACTCCAATCTCAAGCGCGATTGGGACTAAGGTTCTGGTTTGCGTTCCTTCCGCACAATTGGAAAAAATCCCTCAAGCAATCCTTTCAGAGCCCGACACAGAATTTGAATCTAAACTGACTGTCACTATACTAGGCCCAGACTTTGCTCGGTTCGTGAATAAGACGAAGAAGACTTTTACAAGATACAACAAGCAAGTTTTGAGATGGGCTGTCTTTGATGGTGGATTACTCTTGAAGAAGGGTTCGACCAACAGAGACGACTATGTTGTTTTGGATTTGCTTAAAGAAAAAGACTTCCTTTCTCAATTTCAAAAAGAATTGCTAGATATGCTCAAGACCAAGGGTTTAACCACAGGGCCATCAACCACGGTTTTGGAAAAGTTCACAATCAACTTTGAAGAAGAGGGGGACAAGCTAAAGATAAAAGAGGTCATCGCTAATAGTGGCGGCTGTAGAGACATCGTGTTTTCGAGAACTTCCAATTCTTCTGAATTTAACAAGTTCATGAAAAAACGTTCAAGTTTGAGATCAACAACACTTGGATACATCGGTGCTCTTCCAGAAATGGATTCAGCCATTTCGGCTAGAAAACCAATGTCTTGGCTTGAATATGTTACTAAATTTACATATCCCGGCTTAGAGGTTAGTCTTGGGCCAAATGCAATAGTGAAATCAAATGATAGTTGTTTCGCTGATGATCAGATTAATATCTTCTTAAATTCCATGTTAGATGCCCTCATAGATCTCGGCGGCGATATTTTATCTGAAACTAATAAAACACTATGTCGAACAGTTGATGAGTCCGAGACATACAAAAGAGATTTGAACAAACAGGCAGATGACAATCTAAGAAGAATATTGATTGCAGAAGTTAAAATGCATGGTAACAGTAAGCCGTTTGTTGATCTGCTAATTAAGATGCTTGAAAAACAAGATCTTGATTTCGAAAGTCTTTGGAGCGACTTGATTGATAAAATGGGCTACTGTGGCTGGATTCAGATGGCTAAGAATTCGATTGACTGCTTGGCTCAAGGCTTGGGTGCCGACAGTTTAGAGAAAGCTATGGTTGAAGCTATTTTTAAAGCAATACCGGAAGATCAAATAGAAAAGGTCTTCGTTGGATTACCACCCGATGTTCAAAAAAAGATAACAGACAAAATAGGGGCATCATTCAACAATGCTCCTGCTCCGTGGGATGCGGGTTATCGTTCTGGGAATTATAGCGGCCCAGGCTTCAATCCAAAAGAAAGAGCAAAAGCTGTCAAAGAGACAAAAGCCGAACCCGGTTTTACCCCTACTCCAATCCCAACTCGCGGTGCCGGGCGTAGTCGCACGGAATTACCCAACACCACGGCTCGCAAGATTGTTAAAGCAAGGGAAAAAGAAAACCAAGTAGATCCTACACAGGTAAGTGAGAACCAAGCTTTGAGAGGTTCTGGCGGAACATATGGGAATATGCTGGGAGATATCCAGAAAGAGATATTTGCAGCATATAAAGACGCCATCTTAGAGTTTGCGGGTGTCCAGCAGTTAATGACGATTTTGGAAGATCTTCCGGGCGTGGGTATAGTAGCACAAGTATTTCGTTCTAGTCCTTGCACTCTACCCGGTCCTTTGAACTTTGAGCCACCACTCGATAGTTTCTTGAACACTTTAGAGTTTGATTTTTGTAACATCCCTGGTGGCAATTGGGCAGACTTGACTTTGCCTAAAATGAACCCCCCAATGGACAAGGGTGTCCCAATCAAGATTGCTGCCAGTAATATAATGAAAGTTATTGGGGAGATCGCGAAGGAAGTGTTGATTGCACTTGCGATGCAATTGTTCAAGAAAATATTGACAGGAATGATAAAAGCCATCAGTGGTATTGCATGCGAAGCACTCAAAACTCTAGGCGGCGCTCTCGGAGATTTGGTCAACGGAAACGACAAACTTAAAGACGGGTTGAAAAAACAACTATGTCCCGACAAAGATCTTTCTGATGAAGAGTTCGCTGCCACACTCAATAAGTTGTTCAATAGTTTGAACCCCGTTGATCCAACTTGTTTGGAAACAATCACGAACGAAGAGATTGGTACTTTTATCGATGATATTTTGTTAGTGCTGACTCAAGGTCAAATCTTGGACCTATTGGCTGGTGTTGCCAGCCAAGAGGTTCTGGAGATTGTAACAAGAACTGCCTTAAGTTCAGAATCAGAATGCATTTCAGATATCTTTTCTGATCCTTCCGCTGTTGATTCATATTTTGATGGTCTGGGAGATTTGCTTAATTTGGATGATTTGATTGACGAATTGGGTCAATTCCCTCGCGAACTTCCAAACACGGTCTGCACTCCAGAAATGCTGGAAGATATTGACGATTTACGCTGTCAATTGCTGCAACAAAAGGGTATGTCCCTTCAAGATTGTCGTGACGAATTAGACAGACTGAAAGCAGAGGCCGAAAAGAACCTTGGAGATTTGGCAGATGTCCTACAAAATGGCCCATTCGCCGACCTGCCCGGTCTTCTTTCCACTGCTGATTGTCCGACAGATGGTTTGTTTCCATATAACGATCTGAACGTTATGGATTTGACACCGCACGTCATTGGCCCGGTATTCACATCCATTTCAAACGAACACACCGCAGACCTATTGGGCTCCGATGGCGTATTAAATAATATCCTTTCAGATACAAACGGGAAAAGACTCCGTGCTCACAACTTCTATGTTAGGCATTTCGGCAACCCAAATTCATCAAACTTAAGTTTCTTCGAATGGTATTCGGATAATTCGATTGAAGATCACGACGCCACATTCCTTAAGCCAAACCCAATCGATCAGTTTGGTAATAAATTAAAAGGCGCGGAGGCTAGTGGCAACAGTATTGTCGCGGCAATTTTTGGTTCGCACGGTGGTTTCCCACCGACAGTCGGCTCGTGGTTGATGAAACAATATGAAGAATTGGATATTAGTTTCTCGACAAAGCGTTTAACGGAAGATCAACTAGCTCTAGAAGAGATTTTGGAAGATAATCCATTTATTTCCTTTAGCCCAGCTTCGAATGATTTAGAATTGAACTACATTGATTTCAAAAGCGAATATTCATTTAAACTGGTGTATGACTACAACATAGAAGAAAATGGAGAGTTATTAAAAAACAAGTATCGTGTAAAGATAATAGAGGATTTGGATCCATCTGATGATGGAAATCTTTCCCGAGTAAATATCCCTAAAGGTACTCCCCCCTCTATTCTCCAATCTCGCGGAGGTACTATAACTTCTGGTGATTTCACGATTAGTTCTGTTCCCTCTGAAGAAGTTCGAATATTATTGGGTACTTTGAATCTCGAAAACGATAGCAAAATCTCCTACGAGTCCGAAGCTCTGAAAGAATACATTTCAAGTGTATTAAAGAGTAACATCGACCTATCACAAGACTCCAAAGACAAGTTGGAATCAAATTCACACAGAAGTTATGTGACAAACATTTTTGATATTATCAACAAGGGATTCTTACGCAGAATCTCTGATAAAATCATAACCCCAGCAGAGGGTAAAGAGATACCTAAGGGTTTTGCTTTTGGTTATGATGCCGACAGGCAGCCAGAAGTGGTGTTATTAGATCCGGAGAAATATGGCGGCAACGAGATCTCACCAGCTTTCTACGTGAAGCCTCCGAAAAGAGACGGGTGGATGGGTATGCTGGACGAACTAGTTCCGGAATGGGACGCCTGTGAACCTCGTAGAACCCCTATGTGCGACTTTGAAGGTATAAAAGACAATGTTCAGGATTTGTATGGGAAGCTAAAAGAAGACAAACGCCGCGAATTCACGCCTTTGTGTACCGAAGAAGCACCTTACGATAAAATGCTCGACCGTATGGCAGCAGCCTCTTTAGACGGAGTGGTTAGGACTGCTTTAAGAATTTACATTGTCGATGTCTTGCTTCGTGTCATTCCGGTAATAACGCAGTTTGAACTTAACATACCAGAGAATTTTGACGCCCTTCTAGAAGAATATATCGTTGATTATTCGATAGAACGAATCAAAGAAGAAGATAAGAAAGTTTTCGGTGGAAGCAATCATTATTATTACAGATTTTTGGAGCAGGTTGTTAACAATATTGCAAGAAAGATAGATTCAAAAATAATCAGCATGGATGATTTGACACCAGAAGAAAAAGAAGCGTTTGACTCGATCGCTGACACTGTGGCTCGTTTCTATACCACTTATCAAGGCAAGCTGGAGTCTCTTTCAACTACGGCGATTACAACACAAGACTTTGTGCAGAGGGCTTTTTCTCACAAGAATGCTGAATTGGGCGATGGTTCTGCCGCTTTCAACAAGCTTGAAGCAAAAAGAGCCAAAGAAGAGGTCTTTAATAAGATAATCGGCTCAACTCAAAAAGAAGCTAAAATTCTCATGAGAAGGTATGTTCGCGAAGAGTTTGAACACATGCGTGGCGATTTTAATGACAGGCTAAAGCCGACAATTTCTAATTTGGACTCTTTGTTTCTCGGAAGCGAGAGTTGGATTCAAGGTGCTGTAAGTTCCGGTGGCCCCAAGAATGTGTTTTCAGATCCCACCGAAAACAATCTTTTCGAGACTCGCGAAGGTGAGATCCCTAATTGGCCGTTTGTGCTAGAGAAATATGTGCTCATTGAAGAAAAAGATGATCCTCAATTGGCGAACCGCGAAGAAAACTTGTTTCACATCGTTAACATGTCTGACTGGGAAGATTACGTCCAGAAACAAAGAGACGATGGCATCACTGGTGACATTTCAAAATATTGGAAATCTTGGAAATTTGGTATTAGAGTTGTTTATAAACCAATAAACGCTTTTGACAATGCTTATTGGTCACCACTAACGACTGGCGCGACTAGAGAACAGAGAATGAAACATAAAGCGTTCCTAATCGGCGAAAATGATGCATATATTCCTTTAGTTAATGCAGAACTAGAGATAGAAGATCAAGAATTTACTGATTTCGACCCCGAAGCATATGATGTTTTCTGCTTAATTAAGGAACTTCGGAAGAAAACTGAATACAAAATGCTGTTCAAATACTGTTTCCCGATGCAAAGGTTTCTTTCTTTACTTACGCTGTATTCTGCAAAAGGGTTCTATCCTTCAATCGGTAACATTGGTGCGCCCGAAGAAGGTGGGGATCGTTGGGTTCTTGCGGGCGGTCGCGCTCTCTTTGGATTCAGAGCGTGGGATAGACAGACCTTTGAACGCTCTTCAAAGCAGGCAAGAATTATGTTTGAAACCATCTACGAGACAACAAACAAAGATACTACTTATAAAGTGAGAGGCCAAAGGACCGTATCGGCCAACTTCAGGGACACTTTGAGGCCGAAGATTAACTTTGATACTGGTTTAAGGTGGTGGCAAAGAAGGAATAGACGCAACAGACCATACGATAAGTTTGGTAACGACTGTGAGGATGAATAATGGCTCAAGGGATAGCAATAAAATTACCACTAGAAGTTGACAGTGTTGACGGACCTTTTTCTCTGCATAAAACAGAATTAGAGGCGATTCAGCAAAACTTGAAAATGTTATTACTCACCTCTCCTGGTGAACGGATTATGGTGCCAGACTATGGTGTTGGTATTAGAAACTTCTTGTTTTCTCAAAATACAGAATCGTTGATAAGAGACATTCAGGATACCATCGCAAATCAGATATCGAAGTTCATGCCATATATTAAAATTAACGATATCGAAGTCGGAAGTCCTGAACTATCTGCTGGCTCGGTATTTATTGACAAGAATATAATCGAAATAAGGATTTCTTATTTTGTTCCAAACCTTAGACTCGGTAATGTTTTGAGACTACCAGTTTCAGGTTGAAACTAATTATTTAAGGAAAAGAAACAATAATGCCCAAAAAGAATTTACCAATTAAATATACAAGCCGCGACTTCGACTCTATTCGTCAAGAATTAGAAGAGTTTGCTAAAAGATATTACCCGGATACAATCAAGGACTTTTCAGAATCATCTGTTAGTTCAATGATGGTTGATGCGGTTTCATATGTTGGTGATGTGCTTTCTTTTTACATCGACTATCAGGCTAACGAAGGCTTGATTGATAGTGCAATAGAATATGACAACATTTTAAGACTTGCTAAACAGATGGGTTATAAGTTCAATGGCAGCACTTCCGCTACTGGTAAAGCTGCCTTTTTTGCCATTGTACAGGCAAATAGTCTAGGTTTAGGTCCGAAAACAGCAAATTTACCCATCCTAAAGCGAAATAGTGTCTTTGGAGCCGATAGTGGTGGCACCTTTATTCTCACTCAAGATGTTAGATTTGACAACCCAAACAACGAAGTTGTGGTTGCGAGGGTTGATACGACCACTGGTTTGCCAACTTCTTACGCGATCAGAGCCTATGGTGATGTCATTTCGGGTAAATTTGAACAAGAATCCATTATTCTCGGGGCTTTTGAGAGGTTCAGGAGGCTAGAATTGTCGGCAAATGACATCGTAGAGGTCATAAGCGTCTTCGATTCTGACGGAAATGAATATTCAGAGGTAGAATATCTCTCACAAGACGTTATTTATCGAGGCGTAATCAACAAAGACTCTTCTACAAGAGATGAAGTGCCGAAGATTTTCCAAACAGTCGCAGTTCCGAGAAGGTTTGTAACCGAAAGAGAAGAGAAAAAGACCTTTTTGCAGTTTGGCTATGGAGACGAAAGTCAAACAACTACTGGCGCATTGGTAGATCCTTCAACAGTTGTGATGCAAATGTACAGTAAAGACTATGTAACCGATACTTCTTTCGACCCATCTAAGCTTTTGAATACTGATAAGTTTGGTGTCGGCCCCGCCAACACAACTTTGACTGTTAGGTATCGAAGAAATACAAATACGAATGTGAATGTTGCCGTCGGCTCGTTGAACAAGGTGGTCAGAGCAAATCTAACCTACAATGATCCTTCCGTTGTTTCTGCTGCAAACAGGGCTGACATTTTATCGTCTATAGAGGTTTCAAACGAAGAAGCCATAGTAGGTTCAGTCAGCTTACCAACAATCGAGGAGATAAGAAGGTCTGCTTTGGACAACTTTGCATCCCAAAGCCGTGCAGTAACTCTGAAAGATTACCAAGCTATCGCCTACAATATGGACAGTCAGTTTGGTAAAGTGAAAAGAGTGAATGTAGTTAGGGATAATGATTCGTTGAAGAGAAATCTAAACATGTATGTTCTTTCAGAAAACTTTAATGGTCGACTAATTTCTCCAAACGTTAAATTGAAAAACAATCTTAAGCGATGGATTTCTCAATATAAGATGATCAATGACACTATTGATATTTTGGACGCCAAGATTGTTAATTTTGGGATAGAGTTTGAGATTATTGCACAAGATAGAACGAATCGATTCGATGTTTTAGAAAAAGCCTTGTCCGTAGTGAGGGCAAAATACAACATTGCTTACATGATAGGCGAATCATTTTTCTTGACAGATGTGTATAGCGTGTTGAATAAAATAGATGGGGTCGCCGATGTGGCAAATGTTAAATTGGTTAACAAGAGGGGTGGCTCTTATTCTGAATCTTTCTACAACATCAAACGAAACATGTCTGGTGATGGAAGGTTTTTGAAAGTGCCGGAAAATGTTGCTTTGGAGATTAAATTTCCGTTCTCCGATATCAAAGGGAGTGTCCGATAATGTCTATTAAGAGATATTTTGCTAATGCCGATAATACAATCACCAATGCATTCATGGATGATTTAAGAACACGAGGCACTGGTGCAAACATGGGCCAAGCAGATATATTGGAAGTGTTTTCCGTTTATGCGCAGGCTTCCACCTCTTCCGTTGAAAAATCAAGAGCCCTGATTAAGTTTCCGGTCTCAACTTTTTCTACTGACCGAACCGCTGGCACAATCCCTGCATCTGGTAGCGTTAGTTGGTATTTAAAACTTTACAACGCAGAACATGGAAGAACTCTTCCAACCAACGTGGCTTACCTCGTTTCGTCTATTTCGAGAGACTGGACCGAAGGTACTGGTCTGGACATGGAAGGATACAGTGATTTAGGAAAATCTAATTGGGATAGTGCTTCCGCCGCTGTCTCTTGGACCACTGCTGGCGGGGACTTTTCCACTTCGGGGACATATACTTTTTCTGCGAGTGCTGGTGATGAGAACATAAATATCGATGTCACTAGCTTGGTAGAAGCGTGGATGGGTGGCGTCCGCGATAATCACGGTTTTATCGTGAAATTGATTGACACTTTTGAAAACGGAACTCGCTCCTATTACACAAAGAAATTCTTCGGGAGAGGGACCGAATTCTTTTTCAAGCGCCCAGTTTTGGAGGCTCGTTGGGACTCCTCTGAAAAGGATCAGAGAAACAACTTCTTTTACAGTAGCTCTCTCGCATCTGCCGCAGAAAACCTAAATACAATATATCTTTACAATTATGTAAGGGGTCGCCTTAGGGATATTCCCGCTATTGGTACCGGTGCTATATACGTGTCTCTTTATTCGGGCTCGACAGGTCCGACGGGCAGTGCTCTCGCACTCACCGCTGACGGCGCTCACGTAGCCTCTACGACCCCCCGCCGGGCAACAGGGTCTCATGTGTCGACTGGTATCTACAAGGCCACCATGGCCCTCACAGCGGCTTCTACGCCGTTGACAAAATTGTTTGATGTGTGGCAGAATAAAGCCGGAACAGATGATTACAAAACAGGATCTATAGAACCAAAAACATTGGCTTCGTTAGACAGCTACCCAGACGACGAATATGTGTCTGCAATTTCTAACATGAAGAGTTCTTATCGCTATAATGAGATTCCAGTCTTCCGCGTTCACATACGCAAAAAAGATTGGAGCCCCACTATTTATACAGTAGCCAGTAAACAGGTTATAAATTCTGAAACAATAGAAAGTGCTTCATATTCTATACACAGGGTTGTTGATGATTTGGAAGTCGTGCCGTATGGGACAGGGAGTGATATGGAAACTAGAATGTCTTTCGACGTAAGTGGAAATTATTTCTCTCTTGACATGGAAATGTTGGAGCCCGGTTATATGTATGGTATGACCTTCTCGTACTACAATGATGCTTTGGCTTCCTGGCTAGAACAGCCCGAAACATTCAAATTTAGAATAGACAAAAAACAGAGTAAGTAATGGGAATTAAAGACTTATTTGATTCTGAAAACACTAAGATCTTAACTTCTACTACGTTAGAAGAAGAACACGAAGCAATAGAATCAATTGAAAATATCAAGCAAAAGCGCCTCTCAAAAGAAAGATTCATACCACAGGTAGATTTTTCTAAGCCAGAGAACTTTGCTCATTACGGATCTGCCGAAAGGTATTATGAGAATTCCATGAAGAGGGTTCTTAACCAATATCCATATGACGGTTCAGAGGCAGAAATCCAAGGATTCTTAAATAATTCAACCTATGTTGACTTGTATGTTCTCGATAAGAAATATCCAAGAACAAATGGTTATATTAAATTCTCTGCTACAGGTTGGGGGACTTTAACTGGTTCAGTCATCAAAGATGGCTGGGGTGCCCCCAGTACAACTGGTTCTATCGGGCATGAATACATTGATATTCGTGGCGGCCCACATACTGCATCCGGTGGCATGATTGGAAAAGATTTGGCCGACGTATTCGCTAAATCAAACATCTATGACACAGATATCTATGACACAGAAGGCGTTCTTTCCTTAGAACGTGATGGTTCACGCGAATCTAATCTACAATTCAATATTAGTTCTAGTGGTGGTACGTTTGAGTTCTGGTTCAAAAAAGCTCACTGGAATGCAGGATTAACTTCCAAAGAAGTTGTTTTCGACCTTTGGAATCAAGAACCCATTGGCTCCAGTCAATATGGTCGTGTTTTGTTGTTCCTATCGGGTGCCAGTAGCACCACTTCAACAATGCGCTACCAAATCAATTCAGGTTCAACTCTTAGTTCCCTCTTGGCCAGTAGTGGAAGTGTACCTCTCTTGGGTGGGAAAACGGTTGACGATGATTGGCACCACTTTGCTGTAGTATTCAAACAAAATGGAAGCAATCTAGACTTCCGGGATTATTTAGATGGGACGCCAGAGGGTGTTACTGATGCATCGATAGTGTTTAATGACATGTCTGGCTCGTGGAAATTACGTCTTGGGGCTTTGCAGACAGCGCCGGAAGGTATAACACCCGACAAAGGTGAAGCAGACGGAATGTCTGGGTATGGTAAACTTTCTGCCTCATTAGACGAATTTAGATATTGGAAAACTGTTCGAACTGAAAAAGAGATTAATGAGAACCTTTGGAAACAAGTCCGGGGTGGTACTAACACTGATATTTCGAATACGAATTTGGGCGTATATCTAAAATTTAACGAAGGCATTACAAATATAGGTTCAATTGATTCGACTGTTTTGGATTATTCTGGTCGCATTTCAAACGGCGTATGGACAGGCTACCCCGGCTCATCAGCAAGAAACACAGGTTCAGCTATGGTGGAGGCTTCTGTAGCCGCTTCGGAATACTTAGATCCTATTATTTACGAACAGCACCCTGAATACTCTGCCACTGTTACGGCTTTGAAAGACTCTGGAAGCGTGCATGACAGTCAAAATTCTTCACGTTTCATTGATTTGCTGCCAGCTTGGGTGATCGATCAGGATCTCGACGAGGGTTCGGAACACCTTCACAATTTAACACAAATAATGTCATCATATTTTGACACCCTGCATTTGCAAATTGAGTCTCTTTCGAAGATTAAAAATGCTTCTTACATAACTTCAAGTATCAAACCCCTTCCTTTCGCAGACAGATTACTTGAATCTCAAGGTATGGTGGCACCCGAAATATTTATTGATTCGACCATAACTGAACACTACATGAATCATGATGGTGAACGTGAATTTGAACTTGATCTAACGGATATCAAAAACCATATTTACAAGAACATTTACAACAACTTAATCCATCTTTATAAGTCGAAAGGCACCGAAAAGGCGTATCGTAACCTTTTGAGGTGCTATGGGATCGGTGATGAAATTGTAAAATTCAATACCTATGCGAATAATCAAACATTCAAAATAGAAGATACCCATTATCTTTCGAGTTGTCGAAAGAAATATATCGACTTTAGTTCGCCGAACAAGTATGGCGCTGTTGTGATTAATGCGACAGCTAGTTCAATTGGTGGTCACCTCTCTGTCCCGACTCACTATAATGTTGATATGGCGGTTACGGATGAGGTGGAAGTAATCTTCCCGAACAACCCAGATACCTTTGAAAACAATAGGGTGTTCAAGACTTTCACAACTGCCTCGATCTTTGGTTACCATATCGTATCTGGTGGGCCAGCAGCCTCTATAATGGAATGGACCGCTTCTGCAAAAGACAGTAACTATGAACTATACGCGGTTCGCCCCTTGCCCAATTCCAGTGATGCTTATTTCTGGTTGACAGATAGAAACAGAACTTTCAACTTAACAAGTAGTTTGTATACTGACGTATATTCCGGTGAAAAATGGAACTTCGCAATCAGACAGCACAAAGAGCAGCACCCAATTGGCACACAGATTTCTGGTGCCGTTCTAGGTCATATCTGGGAGTTTTTGGGGTTCAATGTAGATGGTGGGATAGTAAAGAACCAATTCAACTTCTCTGCCTCTCTTAGCTCGGCTCACAAAGGGCTTGCCACTAAGGGTCGGAAATATTATGCAGGAGCCAATAGGACAAACTTTACAGGAACTTTACAAACACAGACAGACGTTAAGATTTCGTCAGTTCGCAGTTGGCACTCATATCTTTCAAACGATGTTTTGATTGCGCATGCTAAGGATCCAAATAATTTCGGCACTGGAAGGCCGACCAGAAACACTCAATTTTTTAATAGTTCTATTACATCTATACTGCCTGAATATGCAACTTTGAGATTTGCTTGGGAGATGAATGAGTTAACCACATCGGATAACAATGGTGAATTTAGAATAACTGATTTCTCTTCTGGTTCGGGTGATTTTATCGCCAGTTTGGATGCCGGGTATACCAATACGTTTGGACACCACGATGCTCACGGCTATCTGTTTCCAGCTTCGAGTACCACTGTTGTTTCAAACGAATATATAAACGCAGCAAAGCAGAAACTTCCAGAAGTTATCGATAGTAGTGATATGGTAAATGTCCTAACACAAGACGACGAAATCTTCACAAGAGATCCTGCTGTTTCTCAACATGTTTTTGCGTTTGAGAAGAGTATGTATGGAGTCGTCTCACAGGAAATTCTAAACATATTTGCTGGCGTCACTCACATGAATGATTTGATTGGCGAGGTGACCAACAAATACCGTTCAGGCTATAAAGACATGAGGTTGTTGAGGGAGCTTTTCTTTGAGAAGGTTCGTAATACCCCTGATTTAGACAACTTTATGGATTACTATCGTTGGATCGATTCATCGATAATGAAGTTCTTGAAACAATTGACGCCGGGCTCCGCTATTCTATCGGACGATATCAGGAACATTGTTGAAAGCCACATCCTAGAAAGAAACAAATATGATCACAAATACCCATTTTTAGACTTCCGGGGAAATACACGCTGGGCAGAAACAACTATCGAAGGCTCTGTCAAGGGCCTTGGAGAATTAGAATACAATTGGAAGTATGGTCATGCTCCGGTTGACAATAACGATGCCGATAATGCATTGTGGTGGAAGACTAGAGCCAGAGCGAATGATACTGTCCTCACCTCTGGTGATACAACAAAAGACGTTCAGCGCCAAAGGCTGCGCGCTGCAATCAATAATGATAGTTTTGCTTCCCCTGTTCGTTTAAGGGAGGTAACAAACTCGAAGTATCGTTCTGTAGTCAACTCCTTAAGAGACTTCAGAACTGTTATGAAGCCAGACATTATTCGAACAAAAACTATTAAAGGCGGAATCAACTTCGAAAACAATAAGAAGTTTAGCGTCTTTAAGAACTTGATAATGAATTATCCAACAGGTCTAAGTGATTCGGGTTATGAACTTGACATTGTAAAAAAAGCGGATAAGAATATCAATGACATTGAAGATCCTTCTAAACTGGTTCGTAAGAATTGGGGCATTGAAAGCTACTTCGACAAGGTTACGACCTTTGCGTCCGGTGGCTCCCAATTCTTCTTCGACAACGCGGAAAAGGTTATCCCCGGCAACCTAATAAGCTCATCTGTTGTTTCTGGTTACAACGCTAGTAACAATAATTCATATAACCGTTCGGCTTTGAATTCAACCGCATTAACGAATATCCACTTCGATGCTTATGGCACAGAATTGGAGACTCCAATGCAGGGCCCATTCTCTGACGCTCACGTCGGTGGCTTACAACACCGTCATGTTAAAATGAACAGAGGTTCGGATACACTATATACCCGCCCAGAAGCCTGGAGGGTGCGTTCTTTTCCGACTGATTCGATGTTGCGATACAAAAATCCTTCCGTTAATCCCTTGAATGACGTTGAAAACCCTGCATACCCGATTGCAATCTACTATCGCGATGAAACTGCAAAAAGACCGGTAGTAATCAAGAACGTTAAATACACAACCGGCTCCGCTATCCTTGGAAACTATCGCAGAGAAATGGAAATAGTTCCGATCACGGGTCGAAAGAGTCATAACAAGTCGTTCATTCAAAACGAAGGGTTCTCCGTGACTGGTGTATCTTCCTCTTTTGTAACCGATCTGGTAGATTACACAAAACCGTTAAGAACAACAAACTCCGGAACAACGTATCCTGGCAAGAATAATTCACATGCCCAGCATGTTATAGTCCAAAGATTTTCCGCTCCAGGCTCTCCAGAAACAATGGGAGATCATCAGGGCGGCAGCGGCTTAGATGTTGAGGCTGGCGAATATTCACCATATAATAGCTTAAATTACAGAAATTTATCTGTTCGGCAGCCGCTAAACAGAAGTCTTCTTGTACACCACACAAGGCAGTTTGGTTTCTATAGCGGTTCTGCGGTTACATCAGCAAATTATGCTGGTACCGGCTCATACCACAAGCAGCATAGGAACAGAGGTTTGAGGATGGAATATTCTCAAGCAAGATCCCCTGTCGATGCGGCGGTTATCACAGCTTCGGTGTTTGACAATGCGTTCATCTCAAGCCTGATTCCAAGATCTGATTTACATTATGCTTGGGTAACAGCTTCCTATGAAAGCACAAAGCAAGTAGGGTTCGCTCCACCAACTGGGTTTGTTTCAACTTCTGCTGGCCGCGTGAATGCTATAGCCTTTAGTTCCGGTAGTGAAATAGGTGCTGGTAAGAACGCTAGTGGTCAATTGAAATATGGTTTCTATGGCCCACCCGCCCCAAACATTACTACTGATTTTGTATTTAATGATTATGTTGGCTTGAATACGAACATTAGAGAACCAATCAATACTAGCTCATATGATTTTGTTGGGTTCACCGCTAGTGGTGGCGAGATTGATCCTTCCACTGGCAGATATAGATATCTCAACGAGGTTTACATTGATGGTGTCACTGGACAAGCCTCCAACCCTTATACTTTGAATGGCCTGCTTCACCATCGCAACGGACCTTATCAGCACGCCAATTTTAAGACCATTGCTCACCAAACACACCCGATTGTTAGAAGGCAGAGGAAAGATAATGTGATAACCCACACTATCGAAGGTGGTGTAGAAAGAATCATTGCAGGTTCAACAACAAAAGATACAAACGGAAAAACAAAGGTATTTATCGAGCCAGCGATAAATAACAAATATAAGCCTATTAAGATCGATATGGTCGTTGTGACTGGCGAAGATCAAAATAACGACACGAAAACATCTAACATCGTCGCTTCAGTTTCGGTTGTTGGGAAAAACCTGTTCTTTGAAAACCCAGAACTTAACAACTTGATTGGTTTGCGAGCAGATCAAGAGACGCCATACGACAAAATCAAGAAGATGTATCTAGATGGTGCCCTAAAGGATCCCAACAGCCCAATCGTAGATATCAAAAGACTGATCTATACAGAGACGGTTTATCCTGCTGGAAAGAATGCTCATCTAAAGAAGACTCGCGGTCGTACATCGTTTAATAACAACTTCTGGAGATCGACAAGAGAAGATAGGAATGTGACTGGTAGTTATTCAACAATTTCGGGACAATATTCCGCTAGTTTCTGGCCACTAGATGCAGCAACTTCATATACCCTCCTTGGTAACAATGCTTTTGCTTATACAAACTCTGCCGGTGCCTGGAGCCTTTACAATCCGGAATCCCAATATAACAGGATGGGGGAGTTGATGGGTCAATGGTATTACGATCTTAGGTATTTGGTAAACAACATAGGGACACCTGATTTCTCAAGAATGAAGGCGCTACCGATGTATTACAGGCCCCATAAGATTTATTTCAAAAATACGCTGGCGGCTCCGTATAATAAAAGGTATGACGAAATGTCAACTACCGGAGCATTTCAAGATCTTGGTGGTGCCCTTGGTGGTGGTCAAGCAGTTTGGGAAACTGGGCGATTGGCCGGAAAATTTGTTAATGGAGAGTTTGTTTACACCGAAAGGTACCCTTTTCACGACACATATGACGACTATTCGCTAGATATTAAGAACAAAGCAAAGGGTTACTCGGTCCTCCCAGAATTCAGAATTAGTGAGCATATCAATATGTTCTATAAAGATGGTGGGGAGAGCACGCTGCAAGAGAATTCGAAAGAATATTCAATTTACGGAATCCCAACTGCCAGTTCCAATCCACAGAATTCATCTGAAAACGATTTCTTTGAAATCTACTCAAATTCAGATTTCATGAAATACTTTGAATTAGTCAAAAACGACAACAAGGGTTTGTTGCAGCCTGCAACAATTTCCTTAAAATGTAAAGGTATAAAGAAATTCCTGCCATATGAAGGTTTTTACCCGGTTCTTCGTACTTTGGATTTAGCAACTCAATTCTCAAAATCTTATGAGCCTTATATCAAATCAAGAGGGGCTGACTCACAATACGACAACGCCAGATTAAGAACGGTCTTTGCTCCAATGTTTGCTCCCGGAATTCTTTACAATACAATCAAGTCTGGCCTCGCTGTTGATTTCCCTGTCATGACAGGCTCAATTAGAGCTTCGCACACACACAAGGTGGCCGTCGGCGCGGGAGATCTGGAAAGCATCCACACGACCATTGGTTCCAACTCAAGATACAAATCAGCACTTCCAGCCTCTTCCAACCATGTGGATGGGTGGGATTATCGTATTCCATTTGAAGCAATCATAAATCCTGAAAACTTCATTTCAAATAAATGGATTGCCGACTCTGAAAAGTTTAACTCAAATCAGGACATCACTGCTTCTCTAGGTCTCGGCGGTGATAGTCTTTACACAATGATGGCTAACAATTTCTTTGCGGAAACAATCGATTTCTTCTTAGAGGAGCAAACTGTAACGAAGATCGTTTCGAAACCTGAAAGCGAATTTAAGTCTGTAACCCCTGGCCAGCCATATGGCATGAGGGTCAAGGTTTGGAGGACTATGGATGGTCCGAAGCCTGTAACCGGAAGTTGGGGGCAATTCCCAATTCCACAGAATAGTGGCTCGGCAATAAAAGAATCCTTCGTGATGTATTCTCGCCCAAGTGCTTTTGGACCCCCTGTGTCTGCTACCGGCTCCAATAACGCCGGGGCACCCCGAAAATGGTCGAATTGGCCAAGTGGGACATTCGGGTGTGAAAATGGTGTTTACGCCTCTCATACCCCTCCATATTATGATGGCGAATCGTGGATTGATATTATCTATTATCCATGGAAAACTACCGCCGGTACAGATGCTAAATATAACTCGGACGTTAATAAGCCTTACAAGCCCTCGCTAGATGAAATTTTGAATTTCATCAACCCTACAGCTAGCATCGATACCACTGCCGGCTTCCCTGGTGGGACATATGTCCGCAAATGGAGATATGATAGGGAAGTAATCGACTCATCCACTCCTTTCTATAATGATATGGAAGCTTATCATGGCCCCATGGCCGGTGCTTTTGCCAACAGGTGGTCCATGCAAGCTGACGCATCGTTCGTTATCGATGAAAGAGAGAAAGATAAGTGGTCGATTAAGTCGCGCTTTGAAACCCCTATGCTTAATTTTGCTTATGTAACCTCTAGTGATGGAACTAAGACCACAAGGGAACAGGCGGGCGATGGTCGCGGCGCAGAAGCTTCATCCGGTATAGGAATGTGGCATCAGTTCGGGCGCATACCAAAAATTGATGAAGGTGTTTATCTTCAAATAACTGATATTCCCGAAAACTGGATTACAAACCACCCATCTGCAACGATTCTGTTTGATCCGCAAGGGGATTACACCGGAATTAATATTCCATTCTTATCTTCCAGCACAGACAGTTTGAGATATAGGGTGCCAATTGGCGTTTCTGGTGATATGTCAAATTCGCCTCTTTCGCTTGTTGATATCTGTGGTTTCTCCACAACGGCTGAAAAGATTGGTAAGATCGCAGATTCCAAGACAGTGAGTGAGGCAGTTGTAGCAATTCCGTTTATCGAAATTGATGCAACCAGAAAGTTCTTCAATATCAATTTGGAGAAAAGTGGCGAGTCTGTTCAAGAACAGATAGAGAAAATGAAGAAGTTCGTTATTCCGCCGCGCCTAGACTTTGTTCACAATAAAGACCTTGAAGCAATTGCCATGTATATCTTTGAATTCAACCATGTATTCGATAAAGACGACCTTTCTCACATGTGGCAAAATGTATTACCAGAAGCCGGAATGAAGATGGAAGAAGTAAGTTCTATTATTTCTCATGACTTGAGGAAGGGCGAGATATTAGAAAAAATGCCTGAAGAATTGAAGTGGATGGTGTTTAAGGTCAAGCAGCGAGCGAAGACTGATTATTGGAAACAGACCAACAGATCAAATAGTGAAAATATTCCTTTTTATTCTTACAACTGGCCTTATGACTTTTTCTCTTTGATTGAGATGGTTCAGATAGATTCGGAAGTGGAGATGAAGAAAAAGGAAGATATTAGCTCTGGCTTGGATTCCCTACCAACTCGAAACTTGAGAGAAGAACTTTTCAACGATGATTTGTTACTTCAGTTTGACCTCCCCGAACCCGAAAACACTGGTCCGGATTTGACAGAACAACAAGTTGAAGATTTGGAAGAAGCTAGGGGTAGCCTTGATTTGACAAGAGGCAACACAAACCTTGCTCGCTTGATAGGTAATACTGGTGCCTCTAGAACCACAGATAGGATTGACACAGATCTTGGCGGCATCCCAAATCCAGATGGAGATAGGGGAACATGACATTTTTTGATGACAAACAAGAGGTGTTGAATATTGAGTTGACACCATATGGGCGTAAGCTGCTGGCTCAAGGGAAGTTAAACCCCACATACTATGCGTTTTTCGATCATGATGTTATTTACGATCCCAATTACATAGAATCAGGATCTTCAGAATATCAGTATGAAGCGGAAAATAGAATTCAAGATCGCACACCAAGAAAGAAAGTTCAACGCTCCAAGAGTGCCCGAACTGACCAAGTTACTAAGGATTTAGACTTGTATGAACACAGTTTCAATCTAGAAAATGCTTTGGGAACAAGTGCTCACAATTCTCAAAAAGCTCCACGTTTGGAATTAACCTTTCTTCAAGGCGAGGTTGATGGTACTATAACAAAGTTTATGTCAACATCTTCAGGCCCATCCTTCTCTTATCATCAAGATGTCAAGATAACGCAAATACCGACAGATATTGAAATACAAACTGCAATAGCTCACGAAGATAGATTAGAGAAAGACATCAAATTCAAACCAGATTTTGAACTTAGCACAAACAATGTACACTCGGACGGTTCGACGGTTGTGATCAGCCCGGAGCAAATATTTCTTTTACTTGATGAAGAGAATACAATTGTTTTGAATGAAAATTTTGATATTGAAGTTTTTGAAGTGCTGGACTTAACTGGCTCTTTTGGCGAAGAGGTGTTGAAACCTTTGTCTTTTGTCCGTCCGGTAGAATATGTTGTTGACGGTAAATTAATCGATAGGGGTGAAGCTTTTGCGGAAGCCGGTCGCTCCCAAGATGGCAGCCTAAATGTTACTAACGAATATGTTGAATATTATTTCAATGTTAACACTGACGTATTCGACGAGATATCAGATTCGGAGATATGTCAAGCTGCATTTGAACTGAAAAAGAGGAATATTCTTGTTGATCTTGAAGTAGATTGTCCAGATTTGATAGAAGTGCCAGACTTGAATATCTATGAAAGTGACGCAGTTGAAATAGAAGATTGTCCTTGAGACTAATTAAGAAAGAGAACTAAAATGGAATTAGATAAAAAAGGAATTACTGAAACTGTTTTGCCAATACCTCACATTAAAAGTGTGGTGTTGGAAAATATTCGCTTGTCTGATGCTTTGTCTCTGGGTTATTCGAAAGAAGAGGTGGAAAAACTCCAGAAGAATGTATTTGGTCGTCCAAAACCAAAGAAAGGTTCTTTGACATCGGAGACTGGTGACAAATACCTCTTTGTTAAAGTGGTGATATCGATTAGAGATCATGAGATTTCGAACAATAGAACAACTTGGATAACAAACGACGAAATTTCTAAATATTTGAAACTGCATCTTGTGTTGGCTAGGCAGAAATCAATAATCGACAATTTGAACTCTGGTGGATTCAAACCGAGATTCTTGAAAGCAGACAAAGTCAAGAGTAAAATCGAAGAGCAAATTATAGATCTTGGAAGAACAAAACTTTCCGATGCAACCGTATCTTCAATTGATGGAAAGAAAATCTATACAATCGAGTTAGAGACTTTCTTTGTTGCTGGTCGATTTGACCCTAAGGAATTGTCTCTTTTTTCGTCTATATACTTTGACGAAATACAATATGAATTGGATAATGGTACCAGATTATTTTCAAAAAGAGGTCGCTTCCAGGGTAAAGTCGTTTCAAAAAGAATACTAGAAGATTCGGTTGTGAAAACGCAAGGCTTTGTTTTTTCGACCGATGAGGGTAAGATTTGGACTGGTGCTGTCCATAAAGATGGGGGGAAATATTTTGGTGGTCTACGGGGTACTGACATAGAGTTGACAAAGGATGATATTTTCGATGTTTCAATTTCCGATCGAAGGGTTTTGGATAACTCGTCAGACTCCCTCCTCTCTTTAATCAATGTTAAAAAAGACAAAAAGGAAAAGGCTATCCAACTTTCCTCCTATGAGGGGGATGTTGATTCGGAAGATTATTTCACTCCTTTGTTTATTTCGAAAGATATGGAAAACAGAGGTAGGGGCGTGTTATCTATCGATATAATCAAGCTCCTGAATCGGGAATCTTTGTATGGTGTCGTAACAGAAACGCTGTCTCGTGATGTAATGTCTCACGTTTTGAGGGATACATCAATAAAAAACATACAAGTATATCGCGAAAGAGTGTCCCAAGACAAGCTTTCAGAAAAGCTCATTCGTTTTTCTGCCGACGAACAAGATGAGTTAATTGTAATCTCTAAGGATGTGAGGGGGAAACTGAAAGCAGCTTCTAGAAAATTGAGTGCTACTAGTAACAGGGGTACGGAAAAAGAAGTAGTGGGAAAAATAAAGGAAGTGTTTATTTCCTTACCCGCTGGTTACAGAAGTTTTACGTTTACAGACTCCAGCATGAAGACCAGGACAGATGGACTGTATCGTTATTACATCATAATGGAGTTGGAAGACGGAATCCTTTCCTACATGAAGAGGATGGTGAAGAGTACCAACGAAGTTCTGTCCAAAGTCGATTCTTATTTGGCCGATGCCGTGAACGATGCGAATCTAGGCAAAGGGTTTTCAGATAGGTTTACACAAAGATATGATTTGTTTTTTCCAAATACGGATAAGAAATACAATGACGCACCATGGATCCTGGGCTCTAAGAAGGTGTTCGAAATCCTTAGAAATTTGAGCAAAGTGGAAGACGAAAGGAGTGAAAGAATATTCATGAATTTCATAAACATGACAGACCCTCACACTGGCTCCGTAGAAGGAATTCAATTATTGAGTTCGGTTTTAAGGAATTTTATCTTGAAGATAAAAAAAGGTAATCCAAATATTCGCTTCGATGAAGAGACTGATTTTGGCAACAAAACTTTCACTATCAAAGACAGGGAGCCTAGCTCAATCCAGATTAGAAAAAGGTTTAATTCTATTTTAGATTCCAATGTGTTGAGAAACGTTGGATACGATTTCTTAAACTTCAAGAAAGGCTCTGTTGGTTTGAAACGAATGCCAATAGAGGGGTATCGAAGAAGAATAAAGATGGAAATGCGTAAATACTATACTCATGAAAATCCGTCCACATTGGCAATTGGTGGCGATTTTTCCGAAAATATGTTCTCTTATTTGTCGGTTGCTAACATTCTCTTGGGGCCAAACAAAATCTCAACACTGGGCCGAGGCAAGAGACACTTTGACAAAGAACAATATATTACAGCAATAAATAATATCATCTCTTTCAACGAGAACGGAAACATCTTACCCCTCTTGACTGAAAGGTATTTCTCCAATATTCAAACAAATAACTTGACAACTGAAGAGAAAAAGGATAATGATCTATTAGCTGATTTAATGTCTGGGATCAACGTTAGCTTCTCTGAAGATTATCAGACCTTCAGGGACGAGAGTGAGGAAAAAAGAACTAGCCTTGTTGACTCCACGAACATACTTGGTTCATCAACCGAATTTACTTCAGTTGGTAGTTTTGCGCCACCCGATAATAGTAAATTAGATGGCCAAAACAGTACGATATTCGATAATGTTAACTTAACTAACATAGCTTCTTCGATAGTTTCTTCTTTCGCTTTGGCGAATGGCGGCGTTGACAACAAGGTTGCCAATACGAAAAAGATTGAATCTGTGCGACAATTTGATTTTGCGGCACCCCAGAACGCACTAGACAAAAAGAACGAAGAATTGTCTAACGTGGGTCTTGATAGGAATAAATCGATCGCCGCGATTAGAGATTTCCCCAATCAGTTGAAATCAATCTTAAACAGCAGAAATTCAGAGGTTCGAACAAATTGGCTAGATGAACCTGAAGACATTTACAAAGAAGCGAAGTCAGCCGGAATGACTTATTTTAATTTCCAATACTTACAAAGAGTGGAATACCTCCAAACCTTTGAATCAGATTCGGAATTCTATCCACGTAAACCAGTTTGGGCTAAATTGAACAAGAAGAAAATAGACTCTTTGGGTGAAGACGATATGATACTGTGTAGAATGATAGAACATGCAGATTCGTTCGCTAAGATTGGTTCGAATAAGAAACTTCGACTACCTGTTTTCGATGAGTATTTCTTTATTGGCTCAAACAAAGAAGAAAGGCCACCGATCTCCAGTTCCCTCAAGACCAGACTGTTGACCGAGAAGTTCAGAAAAGCCTCAAGATTCCAGACAGATTTTGTACATAATACGATCCCAATCCAACCCTTGGAGAATGTTGAAATTGGAACAAATTTCGATTCGGAAGAAATAGATGACAACTAAAAAGAAAACAATAGCTTCTCCCAGTATAGTGGAAAATGAAAGCTCAATTTTTAAGGACATCTTTCGCCAAAACCTTGGCGCATGGCTCCCCACTTCAGAGGGTTTACAATATGAAGAAAGGGATCGCCTAGACCTCAAGGTATCTTCGGATTTTCAAGTTGAACGTGTCGATGATGATCTTTTTGTTTACACGAAAGAAACCTTGACTATTAGACCGAATGGTCGTATAATAGACTTTGATGAGTGGCAGAAAAACATTGAACTGGCGATAAACACGGAACTAGAATTCGAAGATTACATTACAACTTTTGATTTACCTTTGACTTTAGACGAGGCGAAGTTTGTCCAGAACAATACAAAAGTTCTCAATTCAGATTTTCAATTCAACTACCCTTTTGAAGAATATGAAGAACTTGTGAATGAGGGCGAGACCTTTGAGACATTCATCACAAGCTACTATGAGCTTGCGCTTAAAGCACAGGCTGACGAACATTTTGCTCACCTGATCAACGGAGATACTGTTCTGAATCTAACGAAAGCTAATTTGGGTCGTGGTGTTGACTTGTCGCGCCGCCAACCAACAAGACTAGAAAGAGAGGCAGAGCGCGCTGGATACAGAAATCAAATTTTCCCATCAGAAAACTTAGAACTCCTCTTTAACTATAATACTTATTTGGCAGCATTCCCTATGTACAATCGTCTTTCTTTAAAGACAGACGCTTCAACAACCAATATGATGGACGCTCTCCAAGACACTAAATTGGGAACCTTATTTTCTAGGTGGCTGACACAGTTTCTATTCATGTCTGAACCTGTCGTGGAATCCGAACAGAATGGGGATGAAGTTGAGAACTCAACTATTAGAAGAACTGTAGTTGATTTTCTGGAATGGTGGAAAAATAGAGCCCCAAGTTTACTAGGCGATCTTCCTGATTCGTTCTCCTATGTTGACAGCGGCACCGCTGAAAGTGTAGATATCGCTAATACGGAAAATCCAATCGCTTTGGCTTTGGCTTTGAGGCAAATTCGGAATAAGATTAACGAAGCTTTCAGGAACCACCAAAGAAGTTATTCGGAGATCCTCTCCGGAAAGAAATCGATTAATGAAACCTTGATGTATCGTGTCGCTAAATTTAAAGGTGTCCCAAGCGGAACGCCAATCCAGAACTACTATATCCCAAACATAGATGAAATCGATGTTTTGGACTTTATAGACACTCAAGTCAAATATGATCAAGAATATTCTTACCTAGTTTATGCCGAAAAGATGGTGATAGGTTCGAAATATCAATACGAAGCACTGACTTTTGAAAGAGAACCTAGAAGCACCTTGAGGGCTGCTAAATTAAGAGTGGATATTTTCCCTACCTTTAAAATAGTTGAGGTGCCATTGATCACGATTACCGGAAGAATTCTTGCCACCCCACCAGTCTATCCAGAAATAAATATTGTCCCTTTCAAGGGGGTGAAAGATCGGCTGTTATTCCATTTTCAGACAAATACAAACAGACTCCACGAGGTTCCCGTTATTTTACAAGACTCTGACAGAGGATTCTTTGACAATTTACAAGCATCTCATAATCTTCCTGCGGGCGCTCCCGTCGAATTTGAAACATTTTTGGAAGCTTCGAGATTCGAAATATATCGTACAACAAAGCCTCCTCAAAACTATAACGACTTCAAGGATTCGTTATTAACGACAATTACTACGGATGTTGATGCGACTACAAAACTCAAAGCTTCGTCGGCTGCCTATAAAATGAGTTTGAAACCTAACACAAAATACTATTTAACGTTTAGGACTATTGATAGAAATGGTGGTTTGTCAAATCCGTCACCTATTTACCAAGTAGAATTGTTTCACGAATCAGGGGTATCGTATCCTCTGATTCAAGAATATCAGTTTTCAGATATTGACAAATCCAAGATGACATCGAAAGCTATGAATAGAATGGTGTTGATCTCACCAAGAATAACCCAAATCTTTTTGAACGAAAAGGAATCCGGGTTGAAGCAGAACGGCCTTCTGGTTGATAGTGCGAAAAACAAGAACATCAAACTTGGCTTACAAGAAGATGCTCTGATAGAGAAAAGGTTCAAAATTCGAATCACTTCACGTTTGACTGGCAAAAAGGTCGATGTAAACATCGATTTCAAACAGAAACATAATGTGACAGAATTTGAAAGAGATATATAAATTCAAAACACTAATTAGATTATAGTGAAAGAGGTAAAAGCATGGGTTTCCTAGACAACAGTGGAGATATCATTTTAGACGCCGTTTTGACGGATACAGGTCGAAAAAGGCTAGCAAAAGGCGATGGCAGTTTCAGAATCGTAAAGTTTGCACTTGGCGACGACGAAATTAATTATGAACTGTATGACAAGAATCACGCAAGCGGTTCAGCATATTATGATTTAGAAGTCCTCCAGACTCCTGTTTTGGAATCTTTTACAAATAACACTTCGATGATGAAATCAAAATTGATTTCTATTCCGCGTGATAATCTGCTCTTTTTACCTGTCTTGAAGTTGAATGAAGTGTTTGATAATGCCACTAAGCGCCACGCTGATTCGAAGGCTTTTAATGTCGCCGTAAACTCTACTTCTGAAACGGAATTCGCAACCATCGGTTCAACTTCTTTGGATGGTGTTCTGTTTGGCGAAGATCCCGCTGGCGGTGGTAACTACATTCGCGTAGATCAGGGTTTAGACACAAGTCAAATTTCACCCGCTAGAGTATTAGATCCTCTGTTAGTGGAGACTCAATTCATAATTGAGATTGATTCTCGTTTTGGTTCCATTACTTCCCTAAGCGGCAAACGCGCTGACGTCTCGTTCATCGACGATGATTTAGTAGCTAGCTACTTCTTGAGTCTTGGGACTGATGCAGAATTTGTAATGGAGAATACAGACACTAGCACAACTAGTAATCAAACCATTGCAGGCCCTCGCGGCACAGTGTTAAAACTTAAGATTCAATCTAGTTTGGAACTCAATACGAGTGATTATTTATTCGATACTCTGGGTTCTACTGGGAATATGCTTGGTAAAACAGGCAATCCAGCTATTAAACTAATTGATTCGACCGTAAGAGTGACAGGGGCCAACACTGGCTACAGGATTGATATCCCTGTCCGATTCGTGAAGAAGCAGTGATAAAGAGGAAACATAATGGCTAATAGCTTCAAAAATTTAACAAGTAACGACGTAACAAACACCAGAACATTGCTTCATGAAGCAATCCCTATTACTGGTTCAATTGTTTCAGGCACCTATGGCGCTTTCCCCAACGACACCAGTGTCAAGAACTATGCTCACGGCATGTTTCAAAGTGTATACGACTACCCATACTTAAGCTCATCTGCAAATCAAATCTTTGATATCACTGTAGGTGTGAGCGCCGATTCAATCGCTTATTCTGCTGTATCTGTCCAGCAAGCAAAGAAAAAGAATATCTACAACCAGATGGCTCAAATTTTGGTGGGGCATGATAACACAGGTTCTATCCGAGCTTTCGACCAAGACGGTGATTTGAGTGGTGGCAGTAAATACAACGAATTGATCTTCATCAATTTCTCCAGACTTCTTGTCAAAGATGAAATTAAGAAGGGCTCTTTCGAAATGCAGCTTGGTGTTAGTGCAAGCTCAAATCAACCAATGCGTGACAGGATTAAAGTATTCGATTCAGGTGCGGCAAATTCCTATAAGGTGAATTCACCAGCGGGTGAATATGGGATTTTGTATGCAACAAACTCTGTCGGCACTCGTCTGTCTGGTGGTGGAGTCAACACGGAGAGACCGAAGGTTGGTTTGGTTTATTATCAAGCCGGCATTGTTGCTTTAAGTCCCGCCGTGTTCGAAGTCGGTAGCTACGGCATACTCTCCGGAAGTGCAACTATGACAGCTAAAAGTGGTTCGATGCTCGCAGTTCTCACTGGTTCTGAAATCTCTGGCACAGCCGACTCACTAAGAAATAGAATTTACAACATCTCGTTCAACAACACAACTGAATTGAATTCTACAATCTACTTTGTCCGCGCCGGCCATAACGAGTTTAATTACAGTTCAAACCCGACTTACCTAAGTTCTAGTCAAATCCGAGTTAAAAACAATGCAGTTGACCAGCCGCTTGCTTACTTTACGACCGTAGGACTGTATTCGGCGGACAATGAATTGCTAGCTGTTGCTAAGCTTTCTGAACCGCTCCGCAAGGATTCATCGCAAGAATATACGCTTCGCGTCAGATTGGATTATTGATTCACTTATAAGGAGTTCGAATGTCACTTTACAAGTTTGACAAAAACGATATCCTTCGAAATGTAATCAAGACTCACCCACAAAGTGAGTTTTTCATTTATAACTCGAAGATTTACATAAATAATGAAATGAATATCAGTGGGGCGTTCACTGGTTCTCAATTTGGTGCCCCAACAGGTTTTGTGAGTCTTTATGAATACAATGTTGACCGCAAGGAAACATCAACAGGTCGTGTGATTGGAACGGACGCCGCCCCCGACACTGGTTTGATTTATCCGTTTGTGGTTAAGAATAGTTCTCACACTTCGTTCAAGACAATGACTGACGAGGAATATGCTTCGAAGCCGTATGGTAGTTATCTATCGGGTAGTTATCGCCTGACTTCTTCCATTCGACGAAAGTATTTTCCAGCTAATCACTTAACTTCTTTGGGTGCTCAAAATGCATCAAAATTTATTGAAAACACTTCACTAGCCTCTCTGGCAGAACACGCTTTCAATATCAAGGGCACAATATCAGGTTCAGAGATATCGGCTTTAAAACAAACTCTTAACTTCTACACGAGGTTAAGCCCACATTATGCCTATTCTTCTTCGTTTGGCGATAAGAGTTTGCAGGTTGTAAACCTAATTTCAATTCCATCGATTGTATACGGCTCTTCAATTAAGAAAGGCACGGTGGATTTGAGGTTTTATATCACTGGTACTTTAGTAGGGAGACTTCAGGACACAAGACAGAACGGAGAGTTGATAGAAACCACGGGCTCTAGTGTTGATTCTATTGCTGGCGTCGTACTTTACAACGAAGGATTTCTGCTATTAACTGGAAGTTGGAACATGGGTTCAACAAGTAACTCAATCGACTTCATTGGGAATAACGTTTCAGGCGATAAATCTCAAGCCAAATGGATCTACTTTGGTGTTGGCGCTCAAGACAGCACGGCGTCCGCCGACAATGGTGGTTCATTAGCGCCCTCTAGGGCTTCTGCTAGCTGTCTGACGACGTTCCAGGGTACCCACTATGTCCCGACCCTCACCATGTTCGCACACGCCAAGAAGGGGCATCTGAACCACTCTAACAACCCCACCTATATTAAGTATGGGCAAAATACCACATTTACCAGTGGCACCTACTTTTTCAAGGAACCGGAGTTGGATATTAAGAATATCGTGAGTTCCTCTTACTCGACGGTCACCGCAAGTTTCGCGAAGCATACATATATTTCACAAGTCGGAATCTATGATGAACAGAAAAGACTAATTGCGGTTGCAAATGTTTCTAAACCGGTTAAGAAGACAGAGGAAAGAGATTTTACTTTTAAGTTGAAGATCGATTTATGATGAAAAAGATGCTGAATGAATGGAAACAGTATTTGCGAGAAGAGGAAGAGGATTGGAAGCCCTCTGGGGAGGAAATGATGTTCCCTGCGAAGTTTCTATTTTCCCATATGGGGGAATACAGAACAGAACAAAGGTGGAAAGACTTTGCGAAGCTTTCAGGCGAGGAGAAAATGAAGTGGGCTCGGTCGGTAAAACTCGACGAACCTGTTGAGATTACTGTTTTCTCTGATGGTACTTTCGGCCACGGCGATGGACATCATCGGGTTATGGCGGCGAAAATCTTGGATGTTGAAATACCCATTGTCATATCCAGAAACAAATTGAAAGACCGCGACCCCGAGTTGTGGACAGTTTGGCTCAACTCCGTCAGACAAGGAAAACACCCAAAAGAGTTAAATCCCGAAGGATATATTGTTCGCAGTTTGGAACAGTTTAGGCGCATGGAAAAGGAGCGTTAAAGTATGATCTTAGGGCTTGACATAAGTACAAGTATAACTGGGTACACCGTGATGGACGGTAAAGGAGCTATCGTCGAAAATGGTGCCTGGGATATGCGCAACAAAAGATATTTTGATGATCTCATGGACAAAGCCAAGTTTATTAAAGAGCAGTTAAAAGAGTTGTCGGTAACTTATTCAATAAAAGAAATCTACATTGAGAAGTCTTTACAGTCTTTCAGATCTGGATTCTCTTCTGCAAAAACATTGTCAACGCTTTCCAGCTTCAACGGAATCGTGAGTTGGATGTGCTATGAGGAATATGGGATGAAGGCCGAGTACATCGCCGCCACCACTGCCCGCAAATTATGCGGCATCAGGATTCCCAAAGGTCAAAAAGCGAAACAAGTTGTTTTGCAGTATTTACTTGACAACGAGCCCTCTTTCGTGATAAGTTATACAAGAGCGGGAAATCCTAAACCCGACTCTTACGATCGTGCTGACAGCATAGTGATCGCAAAAGCAGGGTTATGCAAGAAGAAAAACTAAAGATACTTAAAAACGTATTAGGGAATTTTTATCACAGCGGGCAGGAATGTTTATTTCACTGTCCGTTTTGTGATCATAGGAAAAAGAAACTTTCAATTAACCTGAAGAAATCAGTGTTTAAGTGCTGGACGTGTGGCGTCAGCGGCAAGAATCTTGGTTTCTTGGTTCGAAAGTTTGGCAACACTGACCAGAAAGTAGAATGGGGGAGATATGATCAGCATGTTGATTTGCTTGATTTTGATAATCTTTTTGGAGATACTGAAACGCTGGAAGCCAGAATAGTAAGACTCCCCGAAGAGTTTGTGAGTTTGGCGAATTTAAACGTCTCCTTATCGGCCCGAATGGCGCGGAAATATCTTTTCTCAAGAGGTCTGACTAAAGCAGACATTCTAAAATGGAAAATAGGATATGCTCCAAGCGGCGAGTATGCTGGTAGGATCATTGTACCTTCGTTCGATATCGAAGGAAAATTAAACTTCTTCGTATCGAGAACATACACAAAGCAATACCCGACTTACATGATTCCGGACGCAAGCAAAGACGTGATTTTCAACGAATTAACGATTGATTGGGAACGGGACATCACAATTGTGGAAGGGGTTTTTGATGCGATAAAAGCTGACAACTCGATCCCCCTGCTTGGATCCTCGCTTAAAAAAGAGAGTTACATATTGGAAAAGATTGCAGAGCACAAAAGCAACGTGTTCCTTGCTCTCGATCGCGATGCTCAAAAGAAGGCGCAAAGAATGATAAGACTATTTAATCTATATGGAATAGAAGTATCACAACTGGAACTGGGAAAGTACGACGACGTCGGCGAAATGTCCAAAGAGGAATTCCAGGGATTCAAGAATTCATCACAAATCATGGATTTTGAAAACTACTTAATTAGTAAGATTGGAGCACTATAGAATGAAAATAACTAAAGAGAAACTATTAACCATCATTCGTGAAGAAAAAGCAATCCTTGATCGGGAAGAAAAAGGCTTGTTAAACGAATCGACTTTAAACGAAGTAGATGTAGCAGATATGGACACTCTGGAAAAGTTGATGATTGTTGGTCGCGGGGTTTACAAGATGGTTGCGACATTGGGACTTCCAACGGCTTACGCAGTTTTCATGGTCTATGCTTTGGAAAGGGCAACAGGTAAGAGAATCCTCAATGATAAAGAGAGAGAGGAGCTTAAAGAAGAGAGTGAGGGTCAATTATGAAAATTAGCAAGACAACCCTAGAAGATTTAATTAAAGAAGAGTTTGATTCCCAATATTCAAAAAGTTCTAAATTGCAGAAACGCTTTGAAATACAGGTGGGGAAACTGCTGGACAGAATTCATTCAATCGGAACACGGTACGCGGATTCTTTAACATCCAAATTTTCAGGCACTCGCGTTAAAATCGATACTCGTAAAACAGATTATTTGCGTAAACTTCACGATCGCGCTCATTCCGCTACGGTTACCTGGGAAGGAACTATCGAGAAGATTGACTTCGATATTGAACAGATGCACGATGCTACGGAGATCGTTCTTTTTGCGACTGTCGTTTTAGATGAAATCCACGCCCAAGCTTTGGGAATGAATAAGATCGCCGTTGATACTAGGGGACTAAGCTTGTGAAGTTTAAGAAAGCAGATATAAAAAAGATCATTAAAGAAGAATTCCGAACAATTCTCCGAGAAGACAAACAAGCAGATACTTATCGCATGGCCGAAGTAATGGATGAATTATCTTCTATTATTGAACGATGGGACGAATCCCACCCTTATACAATTGAAATCAGACGAATCATTGAATTGTGGTCGTGACTTGCCAAGATGGTGTGAACGTGTTACATTATATAGATGAAAGAGATCAAGGAGGGGGCACTCTGCACGGTTAGGTTCGTGGAGGGTGGTCTCTATACAGAAGAAATAGGCGTCGTAATGGCTGAATTGAAGAGGGTTAGACCTTTCGATGAAAGTCGATACGATGTTTTCGTGGTTAGGCTAAAGAAAAATATGAAGTTCCCACGTCGTTATTTACATATGATGGAGTAATGTTGAAGCTAGCACACCTAAGTGACACCCATATCCGGAATTACAAATATCACAAAGAATATAGAATGATATTTGACCAAATATACAATATTTTGAGGGAAGAAGAGCCCGATTATATCGTCCATTGTGGCGATTTGGCACACACAAAGACTCAATTATCACCAGAATACTTCGATTTAGCGGCGGATCTCCTTCGAAAGTTGGCAGATATAGCGCCTTTGATCATCATTCCGGGTAATCATGATGGCAATTTGAAGAATGGTCATCGCCAAGATGCCATTACACCGATCGTTTCCGCATTGGAGCATGACAATATCCACTTCCAGAAGAAATCGGGTGAATATTCGCCTGATGGTATTATTTCTTTTAATGTGTTGTCGGTGTTTGATGAAGAGAATTGGAAGAAGCCGAGTGATCCGAGCAAGATTAACATCGCCCTGTATCATGGAGCCATTTCTGGTGTCAAAACTGACATCGGCTATATTATGGAACATGGTGATCACCCTGTCGACATCTTCGCCGATCATGATTTTGCATTTTTGGGGGACATTCACAAGACAAATCAGATTGTTGACACTGAAGGGAAATGTAGATATCCCGGTTCGACTGTGCAACAGAACTTTGGCGAGACTAACGACAAGGGGTTGTTGATTTGGGAGATCAAGACAAAAGAAGATTTTACATGCCGCCACATCGCCGTGTCGAATCCGAAACCATTTGTTTCAATCCCGTTGACACCGAAGGGACGCCTGCCTCGTAAGCTGTCAATCCCACTCGGAGCGAGAATAAGAATAGTCTCGGAAACAAACACCTCTCTTGATGTAATCAAACGTGCTGTTGATGTTGTTAAACATAAGTTCAAGCCAGAAAGCGTGGCCTATCTAAATCGAGCTTCAAATCGAGTAGACGTTTCCAAAAGCATTTCAGATGTTGAGCACTTGAATCTTCGCGATGCAGCAGTTCAAGAGAAATTGATTCGCGAATACTTGGGCGATTATGAGGTCGAAGAGAACTTGATTGCCGAAGTCCTCGAATTGAACAGGAAATATGCCAAAATTGCCGAGGAAGGTGAGGAGATTTCTAGAAATATCAATTGGGAAATTAATGATCTAGAATGGGACACTCTTTTTAATTATGGGGAAGGCAATGCACTGGACTTCACGAAATTGAACGGCATCGTTGGATTGTTTGGAAAGAACTTTTCGGGTAAATCCAGTGTTGTTGACAGCCTTCTATACACCCTCTTCAACACGACGTCGAAGAACGAAAGAAAGAACTTGAATGTAATTAATCAAGCCCACGACGAAGGCTCTGGTACGGTCTCCATTTCCGTTGGGAACGAAAGATATTACATATCTCGTCAGTCAGCTAAATACACAAAGAAGCTCAAAGGGGAAACAACCCTGGAGGCAAAGACTGAATTAGAATTTTACAAGATTGATGAGAACGGCGAGGTTGTAAGTTTGAATGGTCTGACGAGGAATGATACTGACAAGAATATTCGTAAAATGTTTGGCTCAAGTGAGGACTTCATGTACACAAGTATGTCGACTCAATTGGATAGTCTCGCATTCATTCGGGAAGGTTCTACTAAAAGGAAAGAGATTCTTGCCAAATTCTTAGATTTGGAGATCTTCGAAAAGAAGTTCAGATTGTCCAAAGAAGATTCGGTCGACATTCGCGGCGCTTTAAAAAGGTTAGAAGATCGAGATTATGATGAAGAGATAAACGAAGTCGAAGAAGAGATTCTTAAAAAAGCTTCCGCTCTAGAACATCAAGAGGGTCTTTGTGCAGAACACAAGACACTTCTGGAAGAACTGTCAAATGAGTTGAGTATCGTGGAACAGAAGATCAATAATGCTCCAACGAAGATTATTGACATTCATTCGATTCGTACTCAAATCAAAGATTCAGAGATAAGTGTATCCTCTATGAAAGACCAAAACAGAACTTTTGAGCAGGAAATAGAAGATTCAGAAGAAATACTCCTGAAGGCTAAAAAGTCTATTTCTGAAATCGATCACGAAGAGATGTATAGGAAGGTTGAGATCCTTGATGCAAGGGGGGACGCTTTTGATACGTTGCGAGATTCGATTATTGAACTGGAAGAGCGCCTTGAAAGAAAGAAAAAGAAGAAGAAAATTCTTTCCCAAGTGCCTTGTGGGGATAAGTTTCCAACCTGTAAATTCATCCGTGATGCGGTGGTGGCTGAAACTCACATCCCAGATATCAAAAAATCTATTCACACAAAGACTCTAGAAATGCGCGAACTAGCTGTTGAGCTTTTTAGTGAGGAGCAGCCGCGCCTCAAGGTAGAACAATACGAGGCATTGGTGAATATCGAGACCAAAGAAGAAAAGACTTTGAGTGAAACAAGGTTGGGTGTTGAAAGAAACATATCAAAAATCCTTCAGCTAAATTCCGTTCTCAAAGGTTTGAAGACAGAAGAACAGGAATATGAAGTAAACAAAGAAGTGATTGAGAATTACGAAGCCTTAGTTATGAAGAAAGAGTTTCTTTCAAATCAGACTGAACAATGTCAAGACAATTTGGAAAACTGTGATAAAGAGATTTTGAAACTTCATCGCGAAGGTGGTTCGCTATCACAGAAACTTGAAAACCTTAAAGAATTGAAGAAAGAGTATCATACACTCCAGACTGAATTTGCTGCCTATGATTTGTTCATGCGTTGCATGCATAGTAATGGAATTGCATACGATATCATTAAAAAGAATCTGCCAATCTTGAATCAAGAGATCGCGAAGATTCTTGCTAACTTGACCGACTTTGAAGTCTTCTTTGAGGAGAATGGCAATCGTTTGGACATCTTTATTAAACATCCAAAATATGAACCAAGAGCTTTATCTATGGCGTCTGGTGCTGAAAAGACAATGGCAGCTATGGCAATTCGTTTAGCCTTGTTGACTGTCTCAAGTTTGCCGACTTCCAACGTAATGATTCTCGATGAACCGGGTGTTTTCTTGGACGAGGAACACCTTCAGTCGTTTTCTCAAATGCTGGAAATGATTAAAACAAAATTTAAGATCGTTATTCTTATTTCTCATCTGGAGAGTTTGAAAGACGTTGTTGATATGACGATCGATATAACCAAAAAAAATGGATATGCGTTCATACAACAGTAATTACTGTATGGGAGGTTTTATCCTTATGGAAGAAACGCAAATTGAAAAAGTCATCGCACAGGATGGCGTATTAGACAGGGTTCTAGAAAAAGTAATATCAAGAAAGCTGTTAGTGTGGACTGTCGCAACCGTATTTATGGGGCTACAATTTATCACTGGTGCTGAATGGATTCAAATCTGTTTGCTTTACATAGGTATTCAAGGTCTGGCTGACATGGTTATTGAATACAGAAGGGCAATGTAAACAGTGATTACTTGGCTGACTTTCAAAGCTTTTTCAAAGAAAGTTTTTGCATGGCTCAAAGTATATTGGTACGTCCCGATTGTTGTTACAGTCGGGGCGCTTTTTGCTTGGGTTTTGCAAGATCAGAAGGCGATGAAAAGGGTTTTAAAAGTTATGGAGGCTGCTTCATCTGCATATGAAAAAGAGAGAGAAGTGATCGAGGACACACACAAGAAAGAGCTTGATGGAATCTCTAGAATTCAAGAACAGAAAAAACTCAAACAACAAGAACTTCTCAAGAAAAGGGAGAGGGAAGTTAAAGAAGCTCTTGACAAAAAGGCTGAACGGGTTAAGATATTAGAGAAGGAATTTGGAAAAGATTCTGATATTATGAAGAAAATTCTGGAGGAAGAATTTGGTTTTCATGAAATCAATTAAAGAGTTGCTGATAGTTGCTACATTGATGTTCCCAACGGCAGCGTATGGCCAAGACTATAGGGTATTTGAGCAGGGTGAAGAAGCTCCGGAAAAAGGGTTTTTCTTCAGTGAGGATTCGTTTGCTAATTTACTGGCAAAAATACAAGCAGATAAAGAGACCGCTCTTTCTTTGCAGGAAACAGAGCTTGGCTTTAAACATCATCTTGAGACGCTCGATCTAAAAGAGCAGGTTGAACTTACAACTTTGCGTTTAGACATTCAGGTTGAAAGAAGTAATGAGATTCTTGCAATCAAACAAGAACATCTTGAGAGATTGGAGGAACTAGCTTTAAAGAGACGCCCTGATTGGGTTGTGCCTGTTGCGGTTATCGGAACCGCCTTGGCAACTGCCGGTTTGAGCGTTGGTGTTGCTTATGCTGTGTCAGACGCGGTTAAATAATGGGCACCTACGGAACTAACAATACTCATAATATTGCACGCCTTGAGCACGCAATTCAAGAGAAGTATGGGCCTGATGCCATAAAGACTCCAACTTCAGAATGGGGCGAAGAGAAAGAGAAGAAGTTTTTAGAACAATCTAAAACTCTAAACAAGAAGCTTCAAAAATCTATGGAGAAGGATGAACGCCAAGAGACAGACGGCGTTTTAATTTCGAAAAAACTACTTAGTAGAGAAGCTGAAGAGAGAATTTGCCCGGTTTGCAATAAATATTCTTTTGACACGAAAGACAGCGTTTATATGAACAAGTTTGAGTGTTGCAGGATGTGTTATATCCAATGGGTAGAGGATCGAGAAAAACGCTGGAAATCTGGCTGGCGGCCAAGTAAAGAGGAATAAAACAAAATGTCAACTTTAGATATTATTAGAGGAATCGCACAAGCTGCTGCTAACGCATATGACGGCGCGCTTGACGACAAAGGCGAGAAATTAGAAATCGGACTCAAGAGAGACGAGGGTCATGCAATTTTGGACTCCCGTGTTATTGATGGGTTTGTTGTTTCTTTTCATGGAAATATGCTTTGCTTGAAATACCAAGCAGAATGCAAGATTTCCGAAGTCCACAAGCCTGGGTTTGAAGACGATGTTAATCAGCGTCTTGCAAGCATTGTCAAGTTCCTTAAAAAAGAATACAAGAAGATTACTAGCGACAGTCTTAGTTTGAAGATGGAAGATGAGCCTGTGATTAATGTTCAATACATTTCCAGAGTCCGTACAGATATTCAAGCACACTGTTTTTATGTAATCGGAAATATTGATAGCGAGCCGATCAAGGGTGAATCCCGCGATTCAATCGAATCAAGCTTTAAGAGTTTTGTCGAACAGGGTGGTTGGGGCGGCAAGAAAGCTCCAAACGATACTAGAAAAGGCTGATGGCAAGACTAACTAAAAAACAAACAGCCCACGAGCTAATGAAGTGCGGTAAAGATCCCGCCTACTTCATCAAGAACTATGTGAGGATTTCCCACCCAACTCGTGGTGTCATTCCTTTTAACTTATTCCCGTTTCAGGAAGATGTTATTCATGAGTTTGGTAATCATCGTTTCAATATTGCGCTGAAGGCACGCCAGCTTGGCCTGTCCACCACAGTCGCAGGGTATGCCCTGTGGATGCTTTTGTTTTATAGAGACAAAAACATTCTGGTTGTCGCCACAAAGCGAGATACTGCCGGTAACTTGTTGAAGAAAGTTCGCCAAATGTATGACCGCCTTCCAAAGTGGATGAAGATTTCAGATATTGCAATCGATAACAGGTATGAATTCAGATTAAAGAATGGCTCTGAAATGAAGGCATCAGCAAGCTCTAGTGACGCCGGACGTTCCGAAGCACTCTCGATGCTCATCGTGGACGAAGCGGCCCACGTAGACGGCCTAGATGACCTGTGGGCTGCTCTTTATCCTACCTTGTCGACTGGTGGGCGTTGTATCGCCCTTTCCACTCCGAATGGCGTTGGCAACTGGTTTCACAGGAATTATACGTCCGCCGAAAACGGCGTAAACGTTTTCAACCCAATCAAACTACTTTGGAATATCCACCCAGAACGTGATCAATCTTGGTTCGAAAACGAAACCAGAAACATGCCCCCTCGCCAGATTGCACAAGAGCTTGAATGCTCCTTCAATGCTTCTGGCGATACTGTTATCAGTCCGAAAGATATTGCACATTTGTTTGAAATGACCAAAGAACCAGAATACAAAACCGGCTTTGATCACAATTTATGGATTTGGGAAAACAGAATAGAAGAGTTTACTTACTTCATATGTGCCGACGTTGCGAGAGGTGATGGAAATGATAGTTCCGTTTTCCACGTTGTCAAAGCAGAAAAGATGGAAATTGTTGCAGAGTATCAAGGCAAACCTTCTTTGAGTGATTTCTCACACTTGCTGGCGAGCACCGGCAAAGAATATGGTAACTGCCTACTTGTGGTTGAGGTTAACAATCTTGGTATTTCTGTCATCGAAAAGCTGCAAGAATTAGAATACCCAAACATGTATTATGCGGCCAAGTCGACTCACGAATATGTTGAAAGCCATATGGCGGCTCACACAAGTAATGTAGTTCCAGGTTTTACTACATCATCCAAGACGCGCCCGCTGATTATCGCAAAGATGGAAGAATTCATTAGAAACCGAATGGTGAAATCCTATTCATCTAGGTTTGTCGATGAAATCAAGACATTCATTTGGCAAAACGGAAAACCACAAGCAATGCGCTCATATCACGACGATTTGATCATGGCTTTTGCAATTGCGTGCTGGGTCCGCGATACGGCAATCACTGTCAACAAAACTGAAATAGAATACCAGAAAGCAATGGTTATGTCTATTGGTCGAACTGAAAGAAAAATACACACTACGATTCCTGGCCAGACCGGTCACATCTATCGTGGTGGTGTTTCTGAAAAGGCGTATGCCGAAAGAGAAAAGTATCGTAAATTCATTTGGTTACTGAAGGGTTAATATAAATGGCAAGAGGAAGAAATACGAGAAATCCAAGGTCAGAGCTATACAAACAACTTACAAGGTTGTTCTCTGGTCCCATGGTCAACAGGAGAAGTCAAACTGGTCGCCGTTTACGTCGTCACCAATTAGACAAGTTTGCATCACGTTTCCGTTCTGCAAGTGGGCAGCAGTTTACTCGTTCTACATATTTCCCATTCCAGAACATGCAGCACTCAATGATCAACAACCATAGCCGTGCAGAACGGTATACTGATTTTGATCAAATGGAGTACACACCAGAGATTGCGTCTGCCTTGGATATTTATGCAGACGAAATGACAACCCACTCTTCATTGCAACCAATGCTTAATGTCAAGTGTTCAAACGAAGAGATTAAAGCTGTCTTATATTCCCTGTACCACAACATCATGAACGTTGAGCATAACTTATTCGGCTGGTGTCGAACAATGTGTAAGTATGGTGACTTCTTTTTGTATTTGGATATCGAAGAAAACAAGGGGATCATCAAAACTATTGGCCTTCCTTCACACGAAGTCGAAAGAATAGAAGGCGAGGACAAAGAAAATCCGAACTATATTCAGTTCCAATGGAATTCAGGCGGCCTGACGCTTGAGAATTGGCAGTTAGCTCATTTTCGTATTTTAGGAAATGACAAATATGTCCCTTATGGTTCCTCTGTTCTGGAAGCGTCTCGTCGTATCTGGAGACAGCTAACGCTTCTTGAGGACGCAATGATGGCTTATCGTATCGTTCGCTCGCCTGAAAGAAGAGTTTTCTATATTGATGTTGGCTCTATTGCTCCTGCTGAAGTTGAGCAGTACATGCAAAAAGTTATCACTCAAATGAAAAGAGGATCCATTGTTGATGAACAAACTGGCCGAGTTGACTTGCGCTACAACCCTCTTGGTGTAGAAGAAGATTTCTACATTCCAGTTAGAGGCGACACTAGTTCAAAAATTGAAACACTCCCCGGCGGCTCATTTACTGGTGATATCGATGACGTTGAATACTTGAGGGACAAGTTGTTCTCTGCTCTGAAGATTCCTGCTTCTTACATTTCAAGAGGCGCTGGCGCAGAAGAGGACAAAACAACATTAGCTCAAAAGGATATCCGTTTCGCAAGAACGATCCAAAGACTTCAAAGGGCGGTCGTTTCAGAGTTGGAAAAGATTGGCATCATTCACCTCTATACAATGGGTTTCAAGGGCGATGATTTACTATCATTCAAATTGAGTTTGAATAACCCATCGAAGATTGCAGAACTCCAAGAGTTGGAACACTGGAACACTAAGTTCGATGTTGCAGCAGCAGCAACAGAAGGATTCTTCTCTAGAAGATGGGTTGCAGAACACTTGTTTAATATGTCTAATGAAGAGTTCTTACGCAACCAGAGAGAGCTATTCTATGATCGTAAGTTCGATGCCAACTTGGCAGCCGTCGCAGAAATGGAACAAGAGAGTGCGGCAGGCGGCCTTGGCGGCCTTGGTGGTATGGGAGGTGGCGCTGGCGATATCGGTGATATCGGCGACCTTGGTGATTTAGGGGACGAATTAGGGCTTGGCTCCGGTGCTGGTGACGCCCCCGACCTAGACGTGGGCGGTGATGATGATAGCGTTCTTTTGGCGACACCCGATGACGAAGGTCCGTTACAGGAAGCGGAGCCCAACGAAGGCGACGAGTATACACGCCCCGGCTGGAAAGGTAAGACTCACAAAAAGACGAAAGGAAATCCAGGTTCGAAAGCAAGGAAGAAGAACTACAAAGCTGCGTATTCTCGTGAAAAAGCCTCTCCCACTAGAAGGAACACTCACCACGGATATAACGAATTGAATTCCTTGGTTCAAGGGCTTTATGAAGGTCGGACAGCTAATTATATTATTGATGAAGAAGAAGGTGAGATTTTGAATGCCCAATCGGACTTCAATAGATTAATCGAAGGGATGGAGAAGTTCAATTCAACGGAGAACCAAGAATGAAGCTTAAGCATAATAAAAAAAGAAATACCGCTTTTTTGTTTGAAGCGTTGATTCGCGAAATGGCCAAGACGGTTCTTTCCGAAAAGAAGGACGTGCGCGAGAAGATTAAAACAATCTTGAAAGAGCATTTTAAGAAAGGCTCCCTTCTGCATACAGAGCTTGGGCTTTATAAAACCATTTATGAAACCAGGGGCGCAGATCTCTACACAGCCGAAAGACTTGTACAAGAAGTTCAGAAATCTCACGGTGCAATGAGTAAAAAGGATTTGTTCAACGAACAGTCTGTCTTGATAAACGAAATCAACAAAACAGTAACTGCTGAAGTTTATAACAACTTTGTCCCAAGTTATAAAGGTTTGGCAACAATTAATCAACTCTTTCAAGAGGGGTTGAAGCCAAAACAAAGGGTCGCTCTGGAAAGAAAACTGATTCGGTCTATGATCACTAGAGACAACTCGTCACACGAGCTTCAAGAAATGGCCCACACCGATAGTTTGGTTTATAACTCGTTTGTCAAAAGATTCAACGAGACATACGACACCTCACTTCTTTCTGAACAGAAAGAGTTGTTGAACAAGTACATCATGTCTGTCGGGGATAATGGATTGCAATTTAAGGTTTACTTGAATTCTCAAATCGGAACCTTGAAAGAAAGGGTAGAAGAAGCGTTCTCTTTGGAAGAAATCAAGGACAGTGAAATCCTCCAAGAACGTTTGGGACAAGTAAGAGACAGATTGGATTCTTTTTCGACGAAGAGAATTGATTCTGAAATGATAGAGAATGTTCTGAAGATTCAGAATCTTGTTAAGGAACTATACGACTGATGGCAATCAATATTCATGTTGGTGATTCGCCGCCACCCGAAGAGGTGGAGCAGATTGAACAGAAGCCAATTGCAAAAATACAACTCAAAATAAGAAAGACTCTCGACGGCGATATCATGATCTTCGATCATGCAGACATCGATATTGTGGTTATGCCTGAAAAGATGAAGCTTATAGCTTTTGCGAAAGACGTGACAAGTGAATTTGTATATGGAGCCGAAAATAGAATGTTTCAGTTTCTTAGCAAAAAAGGTATTATCGATCCAGCCACGGTTCAAGGCGGAAACATATATGGTTCTATAGAAGGTATGATAAGAACGTCTGATGAATTGCATCCGATTAAAATACTACTTCTCAATATCTCAAAGTTCATTGACGAAGAGCGTCCATATTTTGAGTTCGTTGAAGACTATGAAGAAATGCAGACCGACCGCTTCGTTGATCCTGATGCAGAGGAGTCGACGGAACTCGGCGAAGTTCCACATAAGAAACAGAAAGGTCACTTGCGTCCCGGTGGTGGAGCAAATGGTACTTACTGGCAATCATATACATATTGAGAAATAGAAATGAAAAAACTACCGGATGGTAAGCATTGAGGTATTTGTGGATTTAATTTGGTTCATTCTGTCGTCAACAGGCTTGACAACACTTCTCGTATATGCTACAATTTTTGACCCTATCCGCCCATCGAAAGAATGGTTGAATGGATGGGGTCATTTATTTCACTGCCCCTTATGTTTAGGTTTTTGGGCAGGTATATTTATGTTTGCCGTTAACCCTTGGACGGAACTATTTACTTTTGACTACACTGTCACAAACAGTTTGATATGTGGCTGTGTTAGTTCTTTGAGTGCGTATGCATTCAATGTTATGCTGGGAGACGAAGGTTTAAACATGGTACTTAAAGGAGGTGATCATGACAACTTTAATTCAAACAGTTAGATGGGGCTTAATGCCCGTTCGTAGATGCTGCAAAGGTTCGTAACTTAGAGGTAACTTTTAATGTCAGGAAAAGTATTATTACGTGAATTTTATGCTCTGTGCGACGGCGGCGTGTGTCAGGACTATTTGACTGAATCTGAAAAGATGGAAATGTCGAATGGAACTGGCTTTTACATGACCGGTGTTATGCAAAGAGCAGATCTGAAAAATGGGAACGGTAGAGTGTATCCGAGAAAAGTTCTAGAACGTGAAATCGAAAACTATAAAAGGTTAGTAGAAGAACGTAGAGCTTTGGGAGAACTAGACCATCCAGACGATCCCGTTATCAATTTACGCAATACTTCTCATCTTGTCACCAAAATTTGGTGGGAAGGAAACGACGTTAAAGGTAAGGTGAAAGTCCTTAACACTCCTTCGGGTAAAGTGTTACAAGAGCTTGCCAAGTCTGGTGTTACATTAGGAATATCTTCACGGGGCTTAGGCTCCACAAGTCAGGGGCACAATGGTCTGATGGTGGAAGATGATTTCCAATTAATTTGTTTTGACTTTGTATCCGAACCTTCTACTCCCGGCGCTTTCATGATGAAAGAAGTAAAAGATGGATACCCAATTGAAAAGTCTGATCGTATTTTCCGTGCACTCAATGAGGTAATCAAGAAGTGAAAATTACAAAAGAGAAATTGAAGAAAGTGATTTTAGAGGCATACAATACTCAAATGACTCATTCAGATGCATCTGATTTGAAAGATGTGGCCAGAGCGATCAAAAGAGTTTTGGAAAGCGAGAACTTGTCCCCTCAAGGCCAAGAGGATATGACAATAGCTTTCGAAATGATTAAAAGAGTGTTGAACAGTGCACATTATGCTAGGACAAGATAACTAAATGAACAAGAAACAATTGAAAGAAATCATGAGACCCCTTGTCAAAGAACTCATGATGGAAGCGTTGATTCAGGAAGGGTTGTTGTCGAACATTGTTTCAGAAGTGAATAAAGGTCTCCGCGAAAGCGACGATCGCTTAATCAGAGCACACGCTTCAGAAACAATGCCAGAAAGAGACAATACCGAGACGGTCAGTGAACCGGCTCGTTTGCCTCGCAAGAAAAGTAAAAGAAACGATCTCCAAGAGCAAAGACAAAGAATGCTTAAGGAGATGTCAGAAAGTGCATATGGCGGCGTAGATATATTTGAAGGCGTCGATCCCATACCGCAGCAAGGCACTGGTCAGCAGTCGAAGTTCGGAGCCTTGAGAGACCGAGACCCTAATGATTCTGGCATTGATTTGTCACAATTTGGTTTTTGAAAGACTAATTATGAGAGAAAAGGAAAACAACAATGGGTGACAACGATTTTAAACACTACAATGTCGGCCTTCATAACGTCGGTTCTTATCAAACTTCTGGTTGGCCATGGATCACTGGTTCAACCGGCCATGCGGCTAATTCAGAAATAAAGTATGAATTCCCAAGTGTGGCAAAAGCAGTGACTGTGATCAACAAATCTAATCAAAGCATTCAGATTCACTTTGCTCCCGCCTCCGCTGGTAATCCGATTACAGGTTTGCACTACGTCTCACTCGACAGCGATGAAGATAAGATCGTATTGAATGTCAAATGCAAAGAGATTTATATCACGGCTCCAAACACTGGTTCATCTAGAAGTTATGAAATCATTGCAGAAATGACAAACATCAACGCAGACCGAATGTACATTCTTACTGGGTCTGGTGTGACAGATTGACGTCTAATTTCAAAATTGCTTACGATGCTGACAGAAGAGTTGATACACCTGTTGCGGTAACAATATTGGCCAGAACAGGAAGCTTAACAGTTGGCAAAGTTGATATATACACACCCTATGTAGAAACAGAATAAAAGAGGTAAGATGAGTTACAAGAGGAATTATAGGAACCACGATCGCAGAAGAGAATATACTCCGGTTCCTGAAAGTAGACGGCCTTCGAATTTAACAGTCGTTGTCCACGAAGGTGAATTTCCAGAAAGAGCAATTAAAAGGTTCTTGAAAAAGTGCAAAAAGAATAGAATCTTAGATGATTATCGGAAGCATGAATATTATGAAAAGCCTTCGGTTAAAAGAAAAAGGGCCGCTCATAAACGAAAGAGAACCCTTGATAAATTGAGGGCCAAAGAAGGTACCTGAAAGGGTGCCTTTTCTTTTTGGCCGAAAACGGGAACTTCAACTTTCCAAATACTAATTAAATCTGTATAAAAGGGTGTACCATATATGTCTTCTATGTTAGAACAAGCAATTATTGACGCAGACTCATTACGAGAAACAGCTATTCGCAGTGCGAAGAGAATTGTTCTGGAAGAGCATGCAAGCGAAATTAAGAACATTGTCGAGGGTCTTTTAGAGGCTGACGAAGAAAAGGGTTCTGGATTGGATGCTCTTGCTGATTTGACTGGCGAGGACTCGCTTGAAGATTCGGGTGCAACCGAAGATGTAGAAGGGATCCCCCAGGCGGCAGCCGGAACCGAACGGTTGTGCCCATGCCCAGATAACGATGAAGAAGTGGAATTAGAATTTACACTTGACGATTTGAAGAAAATGGCTGGAGAGATTGAGGGTGGCGAACCGGTCCCTCATGAAGAGTTGGTAGACAACGAAGAGCCAATGATGCAAGAAGAGTTAGATTTAGAATTAGACTTAGACTCTACGGAAGAAGTGGAAGAGGCTTGTGGGACCTACGAAGAAGCTCGTGGAACCTATGAAGAAGCTCGTGGAACCTACGAAGAAGAATTGGAGCTTGAGGGTTTGGATGAGGCAGAACTTCGACGAATGGTCGAAGAGTTGGTGGTCGACATTGAACCAAAGAATTCTGGCTGGGCAGGAACCCCAGAAAGTCATATGGAAGAATATGAAGAAATGGCATTGGCACAAGCCGCCGACGCCGAACACAAAGAGGAGAACGATGAATTGAAAAAGACCGTCGACTCTTTGGAAGAACAACTTACTGTTGCATTACGCAACAATAACAAACTTTCTGAAACCATTAATTTGGTGAAGGAACGCTTTGGCAAGATTACTCTCGCCAACGCGAGGCTCTTGTACGAAAATCGTATACTTAATAACAACTCGTTGAATGAGAAACAAAAAGATAGAATTGTTGAAGCTATTAAGTTGTCGGATTCTGTAGAAGAGGCGAAGGTCATTTATGAGACTCTTCAAAGTGCGGTGGGTTCTCGAAAGAGGACTGTTGAATCACTGAACGAAGCAATAGTTAGACCTTCACATACTGCACGCCGTGCAAAGCCTGTGACAAACGAAAAAGAGGATTCTCTCCGTAGTCATTGGCAGACATTGGCCGGTATAAAGAAAGACTAATTAAATATTTTTAGGAGAAAATGAAACTTATGTCTATACTAGGAAAATTAACAGAAGGTATTGAACGTCGGGATCTCCAAAAAGAAGGTGCAAAATTGCTTAACAAGTGGGAACGCACCGGGCTTTTGGAAGGAATGAAAGGCGATCATGCTCGTGCCTCGATGGCACAGTTGCTTGAAAATCAGGCAAAACAGTTGTTGCAGGAAACTTCCTCAATGGCTGCGGGAGACGTGGAAGGCTTTGCCTCTGTAGCGTTCCCATTGGTGCGCCGTGTATTCGGTGGCCTATTGGCAAACGACCTTGTGTCGGTTCAGCCTATGAGTCTCCCATCGGGACTTATCTTCTTCCTCGACTTTACTGTCTCGGATGAGACAGGTACTCGTCTTTCGTATGAAAGCGGTGACTCGTTGTACGGCGGCGGTGTTGTGGCCAAGCAGATCACTGGTGGTGTTGACCTGACAGGCGAAAACGCAGAAGATTCAGGTTATAACTTAAATAACGGTTATGCCTCACCAACTGGCTCTGGCACAGTGGCTATTACAGCCCACGACTCTGGTACATTCGGTGTTAACACTGAAGGTTCAGCGAATGGTTGGCAAACAATCACTGCTGACACAGCAAACAAGTTGATGCGTTGGGATCCGGACTTGAATTCTGGTTCAACTAAAGTTGCTATCGGTAAGGTTCAGCTTTCAAGCCTAGCCCAGTTCGATAGTGCAAACTTGGTCAACTTGGTTGTCACTCTAACTGGTACCCCCGCTGGAGCGACACAGGTTCGCCGTTTGACCCAGTTCAGTGGTACTACCAAGACACACGCTTTGGTGTTCTTTAAGGCTGATGGTGCTACGCTTACCCAGCTTTCTGGTGCTGTCACGGGCTCCAAGACTATGAATTGGGCAGAAGTCGATGACTTCACTGCTGGCGGTGCAACCGGCGCTGTTGTTGGTACCACGGTTTGGGGCTTGGAAAACGAAGCCAACATTCCAGAGATCGATATCAAGGTTGATTCAGTCTCGGTCACCACACAGACCAAAAAGCTCAAAGCTAAGTGGACACCTGAACTTGGTCAGGATTTGAACGCATACCATAACTTGGATGCAGAGGTTGAGTTGACATCTATTCTTTCCGAGCAGATTGCACTTGAAATCGACCGCGAAATCCTTGAAGACCTCTTGAAGTTAGCCCAGGCTGGAACTTTTTATTGGTCACGCTCCCCAGGCATGTTCCTGAACAGAACAACTGGCGCAGAGATTGGTGCTTCTACCGCTGCTCCAGACTTCACAGGAACCGTATCCGAATGGTATGAGACTCTCATTGAAACAATTAACGATGTGTCTGCACAGATTCATCGTAAGACCTTGAGAGGCGGTGCTAACTTCGTGGTATGTGGTCCAGAAGTTGCCAATATTCTTGAATTCACTGCTGGATTCCGCGCAAGCGTGACCGCAGATGACGATAGAGGGACCATTGGTGCCGTCAACGTCGGCTCGCTTTCGAAGAAATTCGAAGTCTATGTTGATCCATACTTCCCGCGTAACGTGATTCTGGTCGGGCGCAAGGGTGGTAGCTTCCTCGAAAGTGGATATGTCTACGCTCCGTATGTGCCACTTCAGGTTACACCAACAATCTTCGGTGTTGAAGACTTCGTGCCTCGCAAGGGTGTCATGACTCGCTACGCCAAGAAGATGGTTCGTCCTGATATGTATGGTGTGGTTGTTGTCCGTGGCTTGCTTGGTGAGACCGGAAGCTGATAGCAACTAGCTAGTTCTTTTAAACCCCGTACCCTTTGGTGCGGGGTTTTTTTTATGTTTCGGAGACGGAAAACTATTTAGTTTGTACAGTAGGAAACCATATTTATGCCAGCAAGACCAGTATTAGATCCAATACAACAATCAAGCCTTTCCATACTCCCCGAAACGGGGTCTACAGCCACGACTGGTGCCGGTGCTGGTAATACCTCCAACTATCCGTTTGGAATGTATGTAGACACCAACCACGCCCTCTATGACGCGAATTTCATATCAGGTGCGGCTGACCAAGTCACATACGTGTATCGCAAGCTTGGTGGTGACGTCCTTGACATTGAATTAAAGCAAGAAAGCGTATATTCTTCTTACGAAGAAGCTGTTTTAGAGTATTCATACCTAATCAACCTTCATCAAAGCAAGAATGCACTTTCTGATTTTCTTGGTCATGCGACTGGTACATTTGATCAAGATGGGCAGTTGAAAACAACTTTAAGCTCATCGAATGTTAATCTAAGGTATCCTAAATTTGAATTCCGTTCCGCAAAAAGGGTTGCTCTTGGTGTTGCCACCGAAGCCCAGGTTGGTGGTACACAGACATTCTATTCAGCTTCATTCCTTTTGGTTGCTGGACAGCAAGATTATAACTTACAAACAGTCGTTTCAAGTAATGCTGCTGGCACCGAACCGGCAACTGGTAACGCTCCAAAATATGCTAGCATTATTAATTCAAATGCTGATAAAAGAATTACGATTAGGAAAGTCTTTTTTAAAACTCCTCAATCAATATGGAGGTTTTATGGCTACTATGGTGGCTTAAATGTTGTTGGAAACTTAAATCATTATGGTCAATTCGCTGATGACACAACCTTTGAGATTATTCCGGCTTGGCACAATAAGTTGCAAGCTATGGCTTTCAAAGATCACTTGTATACGAGATTATCTCATTATTCATATGAATTGATTAACAACAACTTAAGGATCTACCCATATCCGCAACAGAGCTTGGTTAACTATATTTGGTTCACCTTCACAGTGGATGGCGCGATTGCAGCATGGGATGACGAAGATGGTCAGGACACTGGTATAAAAGGGATTAATAATCTCAACACTTTGCCGTTTGACAACCTCCCTTATGAGAATATCAATGGTATCGGTAAACAATGGATTCGCCGCTTTGCTTTGTCACTGGCCAAAGAAACACTCGGACAAATCCGAAGCAAGTTCTCCCCACTCCCGATTCCAGGTGATAACATCACTTTGAACGGCGAAGCCCTCTTGACTCAAGCAAAAGAGGAACAAACTGCTTTGCGGGACGAACTGAAAGAGATTCTTGATCAGCTTACTTACCCCGCTCTTATCGAGAAGGACTTAGAGAAAGTTAATAACACTGCGAAAATCTTTGAAGAAGTTCCGCTTCCAATTTACCAAGGGTGAACTGAATGGCCGATGACAAGAAGTGGTCTAGACCATCGAACCCACCTTCACCTTTATTCTTAGGGGCAAAGGAGAGGGATTTCGTTAAGCAAGTAAACGACGAATTAATCGAAAGAACGATTGGTCAGCAAATTGTTTATTATCCTTTAGATTTGGACCGCACAGATTATCACCCACTATATGGTGAAGCGATAAAGAAATCATTCAGCCCGCCGATTCGAGTGTTCGCTCTTGTCGAATGGGATGAATATTCAACCGAGTATGTGGAGAATGTTGGCCTCGACAAAAAGAGTACAATCAAGATTCACTTTCACCACCGCCGGTTAACAGAAGATCAGGATTTGTTTGTTCGCGAAGGTGATTTCATTCTGTATGGCTTGAACTTCTACGAGATTGTTCAATTGGAAGAACCGAAACAAATCTTTGGTCAGATTGAGAAAGAAATGGAAATCTCTGCTTTGTGTATTATTTCCCGCGAAGGGTTGTTTGATGCAACTTGATAAACTTATTGATCACGGGGAGCCATTCTGATGTCTGATAAGAAGTTCGACTACACAGAAGTAAAAGACGCAGACAACGTATTGAGAGAGATTGTATTCATGCCATCCACTCTTGAAACAATTGATTTTGCTTTGTATCGCTATGTGGATGAAGTGTTAAATCTTCATGTGAACACCAACAAAGGTTTCAAAAAAGCAAAAGTTCTTTGGTCTTCGACCGAGCGCGGCTATCAGATTCGTCACGACCAGACTCTACGAGACTTTCAGGGAAGACTTATTCTCCCTTTGATTACGATCGAAAGAGACTCTTACGAAAAGGATCCAAGTTTCAAAGGTTCTTTCCAAGCGCATATTCCAGAGAAATCGAATGAGCCTGGAAGAAGAACGATTGTTGCATCAAGAAGGATTAAACAAGATAAAACGGCAAACTTCAACAACGCCGACTCTCAAAGGAAACGAGGTGCAGCATCCAGCCCCGCTGTCGGTCACGGTCAATTAAACTTCCCAATCCACAAGAAAGCAGAGAAGGTTGTGTTTGAAACAATTTATCAACCACTACCAACTTGGTTAAAGATGCAATACAAGATTACGCTTCGTGCAGAATACCAGCAGCAAGCAAACACTTTATTAACGCCTTTTGTTACAATCCCTGGCCAAATCAACAACTTCTTTATCGAACACGAAGGCCACAGGTATGAAGGCTTCATCGAAGGCACGTTCAGCAATGGAAGCAACTCTTCAAACCAAGGCACAGAAGAAAGAATGTTTGAAACAACAATCAATGTTAGAGTCCTTGGGTATCTTATGGGCGAAGGTGAGAACGGCGAGAAACCAAAGATTTCAATTGAAGAGAATTATGTGGAAGTTAAGATTCCGAGAGAACGTACAATTACGGGTGATTTGAATACCTTCATCAAGAAGGGATTTTATAGAGAATGAAGGTTTTTGAAAACCTCAAAGACTACTTAATGTATGAGAAAGTAGTAATACGCAAGGAGTATTTTTCGAATGGCTGATAGCAGAAAGTTTAAATTTGTATCTCCGGGGATTTTCATTGATGAAATCGATCAGTCTCAAGTCCCTGTTGCTCCTGAAAATGTTGGTCCGGTAATCATCGGTCGTGCAGAGCGTGGCCCAAGTATGGTTCCGGTTAAGATCAATTCATTTTCAGAGTTTGTAGAGACGTTTGGTAACCCAATCGCAGGAAAGGGCGGCAGCGATGACGTATGGCGTGATGGTAACTTCTCTGCTCCTACTTATGGTGTCTATGCTGCCCAAGCTTATTTGAAAGCTGGTGTTGGCCCCGTGACATTCGTTCGCTTATTGGGCACCGACCACCCAGACGCTACCGCAGACGGCGCAGGCGAAGCTGGTTGGAAAACTGCCGCAACCCCTAACAAGCTTGTTGCCTCCAATGGTGGTGCTTACGGTCTATTCGTGTGGCCTTCAAGTTCAAATGGCGGTGAAATAGGTTCGCACGCCAACCCCACTGGTTCATTGGCTGCTGTATGGTATCTGGATACTGGCTCCAAGATCGAGTTAACCGGAACTGTCGACATCGACAAAACCAAGAATTCGCAGTCTGCCGGTCAATTTTATTATTCAGACGCAAGCAAGACCTTCACTGCTGTTATTACCAAAGGCTCCGCTGTTGAAGAGAGGGTAACATTCTCTTTGGACATCAGTGCAGACAACTACATCCGTAATGTCTTCAACACTAACCCACAACTTGTGAACAGTACAATCGAAGACACAAACTTGACAAAGAGTTACTGGCTTGGCGAAACATACGAACGCACAACTAGTGATACCATCGGTTCATCTACTGTTCAATTCGGCGCACTCGCTGCCGTAATGAGTGGTTCTGCCGCAAACCACAAAAAGAAGATGGGTTACCGTGATGCTCACAGTGGTTGGTTCTTCTCGCAAGACGTTTCAACAGACAACTCAAGTTATAAACATGATGATATGACCAAGCTGTTCAAGTTTGTCGGTATCAACGGTTATGGTGAATGGCTCAACAAGAATGTCAAAATTTCTGTCTCAAACGTTCGTGCATCAAACAACACTGCCGATCCATACAGCAAATTCGATATATTGATTCGCCGCGCATCAGACTCTGACTTGAAGCCAATCATACTTGAAAGGTATTCAGGTCTTACCTTGAACCCTCTCTCACAAGATTACATTGCCACAAGGATTGGTGATATGAGTATCGAGTGGGATAATGATGAGAATCGTTATCGTGAATTTGGCGACTTCTTGAACCGCTCTCGTTATGTTCGCGTTGTCATGAACGACGTCGCTATCGCCCCAGCATTGGCTCCCTTTGGCGTGTATGGTCCTCCGAGATGTAAGAGTTATACCTTTGCGTCTGGCAATGCCAACATGTTCGATATCGTTGACACTCTGTCTTCCGCTACTTGGAATCAAATTTACTCTTTCACCACTACAACAGGCTCTATCCCTGGAACTGCAATTGGTCACACTAGCAATGATTTGTTCGAAGTGACTGGTAATTCCCTTGTCGGCTTCACTGGTTCGGTAAGATTCCCTGCCTCCCCTACAAGAGCCTCGGCTAGTAATGGCGGGACTACTCACCGTAATGCGTACTTCGGTACCGATGCTGGTAGAAGTTCTGCAAATACCGATTTCGATCCTGGTTATGGCGAATACTTGAGACCCTTCAGTGATGATATCATTTCAGACAACTCTTGGTCTGATACCTTCGGATTGGGAAGCCTTCCGAATGCTATGGAATATGGTTGGGTGTTCTCTTTGGATGATTTGAGAGTCGTTACTGGTTCGAGCTACAGCTTCGCTACCGGACCTGCCAACAACATCAATGATGTTTACTGGATTTCGGGCTCCCGTGTTGCTGGTAGTGCATTCAACTGTTCGGGGACATGGACAGGTGCCGCATCGTGGCAAAACATCCTTAAGGCCGATTCAACAAGATTCACCTCACCTATGTGGGGTGGTTTTGATGCCTTGGACATTAAAGAAAGAGAACCTTTCCGCGATTCATTGCTGAATGGTTCCGAAAGCGAAACAGGTAATTATGCTTACTTCACTGTGAAGCGCGCTATCAACACTGTGGCCGATCCAGAGGTTGTCGAAACAAACATGATTTCAATGCCAGGGCTTACAAATGAAAGCCTTACAAAGCATTTGATTGATGTTTGTGAGGCTCGTGGCGATGCTATAGGGGTTATCGACGCTAAGGGCGGGTTCACTCCTCGACACGATTCTAGCGATACCGCATCGAGCCGTAAGGGTGATTTAAAGACCGTTCTAGACAACATGGACGCCCGTAATCTCAACAATAGTTATGGTGCAACCTACTATCCGTGGGTTAAGATTCGCGATGACATTAACGGCGTGTTCTTGAACACCCCTCCTTCTGTCGTTGCAATTGGCACCTTGGCACACACTGAAAAGGTTTCTGATGTATGGTTCGCTCCTGCCGGATTCCAGAGAGGTGGGTTGTCGAATGGTAACGCTGGGTTGACGGTCGTTGGTATCGAAACCAAATTGACTTCAAAGAACCGTGATGATCTTTATGAAAGAAACATTAACCCAATCGCAAGCTTCCCGGCCCAAGGAATTGTGGTCTTCGGCCAAAAGACCCTTCAGGCTACCCCTTCTGCATTGGACAGAATCAATGTCCGCAGAATGCTTATTCACGTAAAGAGGGGGATCTCTAGAATCGCAACTACCACACTGTTCTCACCTAATGTTCAAGCTACTTGGACAGGGTTCAAGACAAACGCTGACAACTTCCTTCAGGATGTAAAGTCTGGGTTTGGTATTGATGACTTCCGCGTTATCTTGGATGAAACAACTACAACACCAGATTTGGTGGACAGGAACATCATCTACGCTAAGGTATTCGTGAAGCCTACAAAGGCTGCCGAATTCATTGCGATTGACTTTATCATCACTCGCTCGGGTGCTTCGTTTGAAGACTGATAAAAAGGGACTTTTTGCCCCTTAGACTATTTAATATGGAGATAAATTAGAATGCCAATTTCTGGTAATGAAAATAACTTTTGGACAAAAGCTCCAAGTAAAGACCCGAAGCGTAGTTTTCGATGGAAGGTTAATATTGGTGGTCAAACCATTTGGTATGCAAGAAAAGCTGAAAAACCAAAATTCACACTGACTGAATCTTCACACGATTTCTTGATGCACAAGTTTTATTGGCCAGGGAAAGCTGAATGGAATGATGTTGAACTTGTTTTGGTCGATCCTGTCGAGCCGGACTTGGCGGGCAATTTGGTGCAAATCATCGCGGAAGCCGGATACAAGATCCCAGCCGGTGTCGCCTCTGCTTATACAAGTATTTCAAAAGCTTCTGCTTTGGCTGCTACTGGTGGAGACATCGTCATTCAGCAAATCGATTCGGAAGATAATGTTATAGAACAGTGGGTCTTGAAGCACGCATGGATTAGGGAAGTGACGTTTGGTGATTTGGATTATACTTCCGAAGACCTCACCGAAGTTACCATGCGTATTAGATACGACTGGGCAGAATTCAGTAACCCAGCAGCCGGCACTAACGATATCTTCAGACCTTCCTGATAGGAGTTTGTAGGTGGCTCACAACCAAAATCCAGGCGATATAAAACGATTAGACGCTGAATCGAACTTTTGGACATCAAAACCGTCCAAAGACCCGAAGAAGCGTTTTAACTTTGTTGTAGAGATCGACGCATTCAAATTCGAAGATGAAGAAGGGTCTGGTGCAGAACAAGAAGACAGATCGAGTGATCTTAATACCCTTGGTTTAGTTTGGTATGCTTCCTCTATCGACAAGCCCACGTTGAACATCGGTTCAGAACAGTTTGTTCAGTATGGCAAACCCATACCACTGAACGTCCCTTATTACGATGGTTGGGAACCCATCACATTAAAAATGGTTGATCCCACATATCCAAACGCTACAAGGAAGCTCTTGCGTATCATTCGCCGTTCAGGTCATGCTGATGAAATGACTCTCGATAGAGACGGAGAAGATACAAGACAATCTAACAGGATGTTCGACCCTGCCGCTTATATGAAGTTCTTTGGTGAGGTTCGTATATACCAGCTTATTGATTCCTTTGATCACAATGATGCAAAAGATCTTGACTTGAAAGCAGGCATGCGCGTTGGCGAGGTATGGAGACTTAAAGGGGCCTTCCCAACACAGTTCGACTTTGGTTCGCTGGATTATGGTTCTGAAGAATTATTGGAAATTTCCTTGACAATCCAATTCTCTCATGTTAAAGTAGAGGTATGGAATACTGGTGAAGAAGGTGACAGTGAAAGTGGGTTTACCTACTTCCCTGATGACGATTTCCCCGCGACAGACACATGCGCCGAGGGTTCTAGCGAGTTCTCGGGCGTACAATAAAGAGGTTTAGATGAGAGATAATAGTAATAGATGGGCTCCTAACGAGGAACCTAGCGAAGCTCCTGTGCAGGCAAATGTAAGTCTTCATTATGCCGCTCCCACG
>Ga0098061_1000002_pt1 | contig 92746 bp, 90 predicted proteins | sample 22_taG_FD_92579 | JGI IMG/M metagenome (GOLD analysis project Ga0098061, IMG submission 92579) | Marine viral communities from the Subarctic Pacific Ocean - 22_ETSP_OMZ_AT15343 metaG | ecosystem: Environmental > Aquatic > Marine > Oceanic | place: Subarctic Pacific Ocean | collected 2015-01-20
ATAGGATATCGGACCGTAGGGACCAAAACGGGCGCGGGGTCACGGGCCTGGAATATTAAATGGTCCGGTGAATCAGTTGAAAAAGATGTTCCCCGAAATACATTTACGATCGAAAAAGATAAAGAATAATGAAACTCACTAGGTCTCTGCTCAAACAATTGATCTATGAGGAAATTGCCCAAGCCGAGCCCTCTCGCTTTGATCCTACCGATGTTGCCGAGGAAAAGAAATGTGACGCCGGTGAACATCGATGTACTTCGGGAGGGAAATGTACTAAAAAATCATGTAACCATCCAGTGGGAATGATTGCGTCGGTAGATCTTAAAGAAAAAATTGAACAACTAGTTAGAGAGGAATTTGAATCTGTGAGGGGTACAAAATAATGAAAAAACTATTAACTGATAGCTTAGTATTAGCAAAGCAAATAGCGCTACTTCAAGCTTCTAGAGAAGTATATGTAGTTCTTGCGGCAGCAAAGCTCGGAGCCTTTGCAGCCGGAGTAGTTGCAGCCAGTATTTTACTTTAAATAAACAAAAAAATAGCATGTTTTGATTACCTCCTAGTTACTATAGGGGGTAATTTTTATGTTACGACTATTATTTGTTGGTTTATCTCTTATATCTTTAATCGCCTGTTCGCCGGCTTTGCCGTCTCCTGTAGATGACGATGACGCCACTCCTCAGAGCGAAGATGTGGAGGTTCCTTTATACGATCCCGGCGTTGACTGGGAAATATGTGCGTCGTCGGAAGGCGATCACCCATGCAATATTATTGCTGTTGATCACAATGGCGACGAATTTGATTTATATGCTAACTACGGATCTTTGATTGTAGTTGATCTTTCTGCTATGTGGTGCGGACCATGTAACAGCGCGGGCGCTCATGCCCAAGAGGTGCAAGACATGTACGCCTCAGATGATCTTATATATGTTACTGTTTTAATTGAAAATCGTCACGGTGTTCCACCATCAGAGGCTGACATTCAGCAGTGGGCTTCTGACTATAACAATACCACATCTCCAGTAATAGCCGGCGATCGGGGTATGCTTACGAGCAGTGGAGGTTCCTGGGATCTTACGAGTTGGCCAACTTTCTTTTATATTGATCGAGAGATGGTTATTCGAGATGTAGACAAGGGATACAGCGCAACAGAAGTTGTTTATTCGATTGAATGGTTGCTGACGTTGTGATAAACTGAAGTTATATAAGGTGAAACGTCACAGTTCCAGAATTGCTAAAATTACTGACTGGGCTCTTTTTATTCTTACGCTACTCACTTTTTTCGACTTGGTCATGACAATATTGTGGGTGGCTTCTGGCGAGGCCACGGAGGCAAATCCAGTAATGGACTTTTTCCTTCAAAGGTCATTTTGCTTATTTGTCATAGCAAAGCTCTTTTTGACTTTTGGCGGAATATTGATTTTAGATCGATACAAAATTGTTGCGGATAAGTTTATTTTCAAGGCTTCTTTATTTCTTGTATTAATTTATGCGCTCTTAACAGGGTGGCATATTATTGGCGCCTTCGCGACTCTTACATAGTCTGATTCTGTTGTCGATTACTACTTAGTATACGATGATAAATATCAAACACCTAGAAGAGGCCGGCCAGAATTATTTTCAACACATGTGGTTTGCCGGATGGGTAGCAGTTCGGCTATTGGTAACAGCGATTGTGTTGTTGCTTCATGCTATTCTACCAATTCTTCAAATGCCTAGGTCTCTTGATATTGCGCGCACATCTGATTTTTTGTTTGATAAAGATTATGATTTAAGGGTGCGCAAGATGAAGGTGATGGACAGAGATGCATCAAATACAAAATAATACAACTGAAGATATCACCCATCTAGTTGATATTATCGAAAAATTCTTGCCGTATAGTCGGGAAAAGCTTGGATTTCACAAGCCTGTTATGCTTTCTTTTCAATCCGATGAGGAAAACGCTAATCGCATCCTAGGCAAGACAGCCTTCTATAATCCGGCAGATTTTAGCGTGACGGTGTTCATTACTGGGCGCCATCCAAAAGATGTTTTGCGCTCTTTGTCTCATGAATTGGTTCACCACGCACAGAATTGCCGTGGAGACTTCTCAGAAAATGATAATGTGGGCCAAGGATATGCTCAAAAAGATCCCCATATGAGAAACATGGAACTCGAAGCTTATGAAAAAGGAAATATTATCTTTAGAGACTTCGAAGATCTAATTAAAGCGGGGAAGATTAACATCAAACTAACTGGAGAACCCAAAATGACAATTCAAGAGTGGAAAAATAACGAGCTTAATAAGCTGTTACTAGAAAAATGGGGATATCGCAAAGAAGACGATAAGGCCGAAGAAGACGAATCCGCCAACCAACGAGGAAATCAAAAGGTTTCTATGGAAGACGAGATGGATCTAGAGGAAGGCGCCGCAGATTGGAAGGCTATAGCTGATGCTCCAGAAGATCCCACCGATGTCCCTACGGCGACCGCATTACAACAAAAGCGCACCAAAGAGCGCGGCGAATGGGGAAAGAAAGTTCGTGGAAAGAGCGGTGTTACCGGTAAGCGCGACAGACCCTTTCCAGCTGGATCGAAGAACGTGATGACCATGGGCGAAGGTTGTCCCCATGACGAAGACCAAGAAGATGAAGATACTGAAGTTGATGAGCGAATGCTTACCCTAAAAGAGGCTCGCGACGTTGCCCGTAGAATTTTTGAGCGTATTCAAAAGGAACTGTAATGGACTTAAATCGTATGACAAGAAACTTCTTGCTTGGCGAATCAAAAAGGCCCGCAGTGGAGAGTTATATTCAATCCATTCTTGAAACTCTTAATGCGGTGATGCCCAGGTCTCAGCGAGATACGCGACGGATCGAGATGGCAAAAACTAATTTACGAGAAGTTCGCAAATATTGTAGAACTATGCAAGAACAAATTCAAGTACTTGAAGAGCAAGTTAACTTACTAGAAGAAAGTAAAGGAGACTAAAATATGGGTGCTGTTCAAGGCCATATGTCTCACCTTTATGACAACCCGAACTTAAAGTTTGGTCAAATAAAGGATGTATTTCAAAAAGCCGCCAACGGAGAATTGGAAGGTACCGAAAAAACCGATGGCCAGAACATCATGCTGTCGTTTGACGTCCGCGATAACACAGCTAGAGCTTCGAGAAATAAAGGACACTTCAAGGCCGGCGGATTAACTCCGGACGAACTTCAGACATTTTTTGGGGGCCGAGGAGATTTAGAACATTCCTTCTCCGACTCTTTTCGGGCATTTGAACAAATGGCGCGTAGCCTCCCTGAGGATGCTCAAATTAAACTTTTTGGCCCAGAAGCTAACATCTATTATAATGCAGAGGTTCAAGATCCTCGCACATCTAACGTTATCAATTATGATGTGTCCACCCTGACTATTCACAGAAAAGGCCATGGAGAATATAACAGAGAGAACGGCGATCTAGTTCGTCCGGTTCCGGAAGAGTATGCAGCTTACTTAGAAGATCTTCTGGGGCGCGTCGAGGATAGAATCGAAGCAACAGATTACAGAGTGCAAGTTAATGCGATAAGACAATTAGAAAAATTAGCAAATGACAGCATTCTTAACCTTGCTACTGCGCGCCTAGATAGCTTTATGTCCGCAGCGGGCCTCTCTGACAATAATACAGTTGGGGAATACTTAGTACAGTCGTTAGAGCGCAAGATCGATGCTACGATCCCGGAAATAAATTTAGACGCCAAAAAGCTTTTAATGAAACGCATGTTCGAAGAAGTATACGGTACCGAGGACAAAAAGAGAAAAGTTACACAACGAGCCATCAAAGACAGTCTAGAAAACCCCGATCAAGCGCCGGAAATAAAACCCCTTATTGGCAATTCTAAACTAATTGTTGGAGACTTTATTCTGCCGCTAGAAGACATCGTTCATGATTTCTCAGTCGAGGTGCTTCGAAGCCTAGAGAGTGCATTCATTGCTGACAACACTGCTGAGCTAGAACGTCAAAAGGGAGAGGTGCGTAAAGCGATTGAAGCAATCGAAGCATCTGGTAATGAAGAGGCGATGAAGATTTTACAGCAGCAGATGAGAAAGCTAAAAAATGCAGAAAATATATCTACGGCCGCCGAAGGGTTTGTTTTTGATTATGACGGCCATACCTACAAGTTCACCGGAAACTTTGCTCCCGCTAACCAGATTTTAGGACTCTTCAAGTATGGTCGAAAAGGCATTCCGCCTCTTCAGCCGATCGACGCATCAGAAGTTTTATACGAAAAGCTCGATTACGTTATAACCTCTGAAAAACCATTTATTGCCCTTTATCCCGGCAAATTTAAGCCACCTCACGCGGGACACCTTGGGGTGGTAAAAGAATTGGCCAACAACCATGGGGTTTCAAAAGTAAAAGTAATGATTTCACCCCGCCCCCACAAAGGAATAACTGCCGAGCAATCTAAGAAAATTTGGGAACTCTTTCTTAAGGGTCTTGTGTGGGCAGATAAAGTAGAGGTTGAAATTGCTAAGAATCCGTCTCCAGTTGGAGCTGTTTATGATTATATTGATAGTGCCTCTTCGTCAAAGCCAGTTTTGCTGGCTGTAGGAGAAAAAGATGAAAAGGACGGCCGATACGCTGCAGCCATAGAAAGAGGACAATCAAGACCACAGCGCCTCAATCAAGCTCCGCTGGATGTGGTGATTGATGCTATCCCATCCCAGGCCGGCGGATTATGTGCTACCGATATAAGAAGGGCCATGACAGAAAAAACACCCAGAAGTATAGCGAAAGTGAGAGAGTGTTTACCTCCCCATATCTCCCTAGAAGATAAAGAAGAAATTATGAAGCTTATGACGCCGGCGGTCCAGGAGGTGCCGCTTGCGGAATCTTTTCGCACCGATGATCTTTATGGGCTAATAGACGAAATTCTCGATGAAATGTCAAGCATGGGAGGAGGTAACGTTCAAGGAGCCGCAACCTCTAGTACTGGAAAGGGCCCATGGGTCGATGCAGATATAGAAGAGGAAAACGAAGAGCAAGCAAAAGACTCGGAACTAAAAGGTGATGTAAATGCATTAATTCATGAAGTGGCTAACTATTTACTGCAGCCGGGGATTTAACTTATGATTGATAGAAAAGAATTTATGGAAGAGATAGCACTTAGAGAGCACATTCGTGCAGCCATCAAAGTAGTTAAAGCACGCCGCTCAGCGGCGGTGCCACCTATGCTAGCCGAAGAAAAGGAGCTGAGGTCTTTTATCAGACAATTGATTAAAGAGGGCTCCCCCGCTGTGGCGGCCGAACCTGTGCACGCCAATACGGGCATTAATGCTCTAGAGGATTTGTTTAAAAATAGCAATCTGTTAACAGTTCTAAGACAGGGATATAAGTCTCTTACGAGCCGAAAGGAACAGAGAGAGTCGTATAAAAACCACATCTTGAACGCTGTAGATTCGGCACTCGAAACCCAGGATTCCATCTATAATGCAGATCATCCCGCACTTCAGGAGGATGTCAATATTTCTATAGAAGAAGACGAAGTTGACCCAGCCTTTATTGACGTCGAAAAAAAAGAGCCCACTGAAGAAGAAGAAGTTGATGCTTTTGCAATAACCGGACAAGATAAAACGGGGCGTAATCGCGCTTACACCGACTTCAAGAACATTGATAAGAATTTAATTACCGCCTTTGACAATTTAGATGATCCAAATGATCGTGCTATGTTTAAGGATTATCTCATGACAAACTTAAATTTATATTTTGAAAGGTTTGAGGAAGAACTCCCTGCAGACCTTCCTGCGCCGGAGATTGAAACACCCGAAGGTGCCGACATAGCCACCGGAGAAGAAGTGGCTCTTGATACTGAAGAGATTGTAGAATGGCTAGCCTCCCACGACACGAAAAACTAGGTCGTAATCGATATTTCAGCGTTTCTCATAAATTAAGAAATGAGGGAAAATCGTCTGAAGAATTTGAAGCGATTCTATCTACCTTAACTTTGGAAGATTTGATAGCTTTACGATTAGAACTAGCTGGACGTTTAACAAGGGGAAAAATTCATGGTCTGCTTCAGTGGAAATCTCTTCCAGATGTCATCAAGGATGCTGCCATCAAGGCGGCCCTAAGTATTAGTAGCACTAGAAAGGATGCTACCAGGATTCTGGGAATATCTGAGAGAAACTTCAAGAAAGCAGTAAAAAAGTACGATTCTATAGATTTTTTTGTTGATGAAACCGATCACTAGCATAATTATTTTGTATAGTCAAGTCTTAAAGCCTAGAAATTAGTATGATAAGCTCTAGGTTGGACGGACGGGTTTCGAACCAAAGGGGGTGACAAGGTTTCGACAGGGTAGAGAAACTGAATGGTGCAGGTTGTGCAATCTGAGATGATCACATTAAACTTAACTCAGAATTAACTTAACTGCCAACAACGCAGATTACGATTTAGCCTTAGCTGCTTAGTCCTTGGTTGCTCTTCACCAAGTGTTCAAGAAGAGCATTGATAAGAGAAACGCTTTTGTTAATGATTGCGGATTAAAAAATTAACTATTTTGCTGCTTTAGAAAAAACAGCTAAACCTGTGAATGACCTGAAAGGGAAAATGCTTTGGACGTGGGTTCGATTCCCACCACCTCCACCAAATATATTATGTATTTATCATATGGACTCTCAGACACTATTAAAGCTCTTAAAAAAATGGCAGTCGGCTTTTTCCTAGCGGGAGCTATTCTTCTTTCTGTACTATATCTATTAATTTCCCCAGCTATAGCGTCTGACTATACCTCTAACTATGAAAAAATTCATGCTATCGATCGATCCCCACCAAGGGTTGCAAAATGGAAGTACACTCCCACCGTATTGGTGTGTGAGCACGCTCCAATAGACCAGATACGTGTTAGCAGTACAGTAGCATTTTGGGAGCATCTTGGGTACAAGTTTTACAGAACCATATATAAAGAAAATCACCTAAACAAATGTACGTCGCCGGCACCAAAGGGCTTTATAGTTGTTAAACTAGTTTCTCAAGAGGAGCTAGCCGGAATGAAGCCAACTACTCTAGCTCAGACCCATTTCTATGTCGACAATCAAACGTCCGAAATAGAGTGGGCTATCATATACTTGCGGACTGAACCTATAGCCCGTGTTTTTGAACACGAAATTGGACACGCATTGGGTTTTTTACATTACAACAAGATTGGTCATCTAATGCACGAATATGTTGCGCCCGGCGGCTGGAGCACTGAAGGCCTAGACGACTAATTTTATGTTTTATTAGAATGCTTCAAAATATTTTCTTAACAATATCGACTTTAATGGTTATAATAGTAGCTGTCGGTATGTTCACCGACAAAGGATTAGGAAGAAAACGTTGAAAAAAGAAAAAAACAAAGATCACAGAGATGGGCCTTCATGGAATAAGGTAGCACGATTTGAACAATATTATGCGGCCGATGCTCGCCGCCAACAGCTCCTAGCAGCAGACCCCGAACTGCAAGTCAAAGTTCATCGAACAGGGCCAGACGGGTGTTATTTTAGTGTCAAGACGCGTGTAGATCCGGTGATAGACAAACTAAGATCTAAAATGCGTAGAGGAAAGAAATAAGTGGAATGGAAGTACTAGCATTCCAACACAGGGGAAACGGCCACGGCAAAGGGCGCCGCAAGCACGGCAAAAAGAAGAGAAAAAGTCGCGCTAAAGGAAGCCGATCGAGCAAAAAGAAGTGAGAGCAATAAAATTAATAATAGTTCTTCTATTATTAACTTTTTCCTCCTGTAACGCTTACAGCGAAGGCCCCGATTTAGACCTAGATATGGATCAAACAGGTTGGGCGTGTGAGCATAATCTGTGGAATATCTGGCTATATAGAGAAACGTTCAATGTGCAACTGGTCCAAGCTTACTTTTACTCAGAACCAAATCAGCTGGGATGGTATCAGGCACTTCCAGAATCAGAAGAAAACTATTATCAGAAAAAATTTATAGATATAGGTAGACAATGCGCGCCATATGATGTAAAATACATTATGTACTTCACAGATAAAGAGCCTGAAGTGGTTTGGATGCACTGGAATGAATCATCGGAGTAATACTCGAAAACAACGTTATGACAAAAAACTTAAAAATGCCACGAAGTATCCGATTAGCCTCTGCGCTATTAACTTTCGTGTCGACGACAATTTTGGCTATCTTGTTAGGGCTGCCGCTTGCTTTGGCGCTGAAAGGATTTATGTTATTGGACACCTTCCTGACCGTCGTGCAGTAAAGGCATCATCTGGGAGCCTTATAGATTATGTGGAACTTATCCAGTTTTCTTCGCCGTATGAGTTTCTCACTTCCATGGAAGTCGGAAAAACTCAGATCGTATCTGCAGAACTGGCGGAAGGAGCTAAATCCCTTTCTTCTTATAATTTCAATTTTGATCGCCCTGTTTGTTTGGTTGTTGGCAACGAAGAGACTGGAGTCCCTGTTGATATTCTTCAGCGGTCCGAAGTAGTGCAGATAGATATGCCCGGCGTAGGATTCTGTCTTAATACAGCTCAGGCCGCCAATATATTACTTTATGAAGCCGTTAAACAATACAATGAAAAGAGATAAACAATGGGTATCCTAGCTTTTTTGTTGTTTGTGGGGGTTGGGATTCTTATAATAGTACATCTACACCTGGAAAAAAATGACTGAAATAGGTAAAGACGATATAATCTTACAGGCAGCTATAGAATTTGGTCCTGATTACTTGTATAGTATAAAAGACAGTAACATGGGACCAACACTGTATGTGGAAGTTAACAACAAGGACGAATCGAACCGAATGAGAAAAGAAATTCCTCATTCATACGAAGGGCTAAGAACTATTGTGATTTGCAGCGAAAGGATAAATTAACAAGACATGACAAAGTGGAGCGACAAGACATTATTAAAATCAATAGCCAACCCATCGGGGGACGGGTACGAGATCAATATTAAGAATCCAGAGATTACCTTTATAGGAGTAAAAGACCAGCCGGATTTTGCTACTGTATACCTTATTTTTTATCCTAAAAATTCTGTTATTGAATTAAAATCATTAAAGAGGTATTTTCAAAATTTTAGAAACACACTAGTATCTTATGAGCGGTTAATAAATGTAGTTTATGATGACCTGATAGAGGTCTATGATCCAAATCGCCTAAGAATCGAAATGGAATTTAGGCCCCGAGGTGGTATTTCTTCTCGGCTTGTGATAGATTCTGATTGGTCTATTAGAGGGGGAGCCGAGAAGTTTAAAGATTGGGTTGGGAGAGAAAATCAATGGTAGCCGGCCTGCAACAAAATAAAGATTAGTGTTGACTTTGTTGAGCTAATAGGATAAAATAACAATATGACAGGTGATCTTGGATTTATCATAGCTAGCGCCGCCGTCGTTATGAGCACAGCAGTGCTGTTAACGGGAAAAAGCATTTTTGAAGAACAAAGGCTAGCTATGCAAAAAATATGGTCTCGCCTCCGCTATTTGGAGGTCGCCATGTCCTATCACGATATGGTGCCCCTTCCGTGGGAAAATGAAGAATTTAACGAGAAATTTGAAGACATGGAAAAGACTCGTAAATTTAAGCGCGCCGGAAACGTCGTTTATATGGAACAGGAGGGCGACTAATGCGGTGTAGCTCAATGGTAGAGCATTCGGCTGTTAACCGAAGGGTTGCAGGTTCGAGCCCCGCCGCCGCAGCCATTCTCATGCTTTTTGTTCTTGGGGGGTGTTTTTTCACCTATGATGATGGACGCCGCGACGGTACCATCTCTTCTCACGAATATTATGATTATTATCCTTACATTATAGATGTAGGGTGGGACTGTTACGACGGGGGCCCCTTTGACGACTGGTATTTTTTGGCCCGAACTGATCATACATATGATTGGTATCAAATATACTACTTGAGGATTACGATGTATTCCCTGTATGAAACAGAAGTTTTTGAATTTAAGGAGTACGACCACACGCGCGGCTACTTTGAGACTGACACTAATTTGTATAGAATTCAGTGCGGAGATCCTGTCGACATAGAATACACAGTTGTTGACAGAGACGGAAATTGGGAAAGTTTTACGCTTTACTGGTAAATAAGAACTAAGGAGAAGAAATGGCTAATAGAACCCCCTATACTACAATTATGCTTTCTGGAGGATTTGATCCTCTACACATCGGTCATGTGCGTATGATATTGGCCGCGGCTGATTTGGGAAACGTTATCATAGCGACCAACAGCGATCGATGGCTTATGAAAAAAAAGGGATATATTTTTATGCCCTGGGAAGAGAGAGCAGAGGTTATCAGAGCTGTTAGAGGCGTGGAAGATGTTATACGAGTTGATGATACGGACGGCACTGTATGTGCAGCCCTCCGCCGCGTCAAACCAGACATATTCGGTAACGGCGGAGACCGTACTAAAGACAACACTCCAGAAATGGAAGTGTGCAAAGAATTAGGTATTGAAATGGTTTGGGGTCTGGGAGGCACTAAGATACAAAGTAGTTCCGATCTAGTACAATCATCTAACTTGTCTCCCCCCTCTTATGACGAAGACAGCGAATTTTTGCAGCCCTCGTTAATATACGTTGCAGCAAAACCAAAAGAATAAATTTTTGAAAAGGATTAAATTATGAAGATAAATGTAGATTCGTCCCAAGATGGTGGCGCCTATTTTGTAAATTTTACACATGTCCGTGATGGAGATAATTATCATGCTTACATCAAATTAGAAGATATAAAAGCATGGGAATCGGTCGCGGCCTCACGACGACACGACCGATCCACACGCTGGAAACTAACAACAACACAAGGAGATGTATATTATACATTAAACAATTTTGATCATATAATGTCTACATCTAGATGGTTCCCTCGTCCTAAAGATGGATCTGGCTCTGGCCGCATTTCAGACTCTTATCTCTATACAGATGGAGAAGGGGAGATGAGCTAATGCGCGAAAACCTTAAAGAAAACCTTAAACACCTTTTATCTGGTCTTTGGAATTTAACCCTAAGCTTAATTGTATTGGGGTGCTTGGGCACAGTGGTGCTGATAGCATCTATTTTGGTTACCAATATAGCCAATGTGTGGCGTCTGACAGGATATTTAGATGTCACGTTTGGACTCAGCTGTATGATGCTGTATCTTATAGCGATTTGGGCACCCATTTGGGTGACAATTTACTTGAAGAATTCTAAATGATAGCTATAGAATTATGGTTTAACTGGAGGTCTTGGTATTGGGGCCGAGAACACAATGTTTTAGAAGTAAGAAGGAATATTTTTTCTTTCGGACCTATTAAAGTAGTATGGAATATCTAATTATATAAAATGAGCAGAAAAAAAATCTATGTTATAGACACCAGTGTCCTGTTGACAAATGCCGACAGCATCTATAGTTATGGAAATAACGACTTGGTTATTCCTTTTAAAGTATTAGAAGAAATCGATAAGCACAAAAAGAGACAAGATGGTGTAGGGGCTCAGTCCCGGAAGATAATTCGCATCCTAGACGAACTAAGATCAAAGGGATCTTTGTTTAAAGGGGTGAGGATTAGAAAAGGAAAGGGATTAATTTATGCTTGGGCCGCGACCGGCCCGGGCCCGCACGGCGACACCGTCCTCCCGGACGACCTAGACAAAGCTATAGCCGATCATATTATTATAGCCACCGCCCTAACAGTTAAAAAGACACATCCAGATCGGAGAGTTATCATGGTGTCACGCGATATTAATATGCGCGTAATCTGTGACTCTTTGGGTCTTCCTACTGAGGATTTTATTAATCATCAGGTGGTTAAAGACAGCGACAGTATATACACAGGATTTATATCTCGTTTGGTGGATGATGAATTGATTGATAGATTTTATAACAGAGAAGAAATATATCTAGATCAGGAAGATATCAATTATCATCCCAATCAATTTTTGATGTTGGTTTCAAGCGCAAATGAAAAGAAGACTGCGTTGGCAAAATTTATTTCCCACTCAATGCCGTTGCAACCACTTCGAAATTTCAATAAAGGCGTGTGGGGCATTAAATCTAGGAATAAAGAGCAGTCTTTTGCCTTGGAATTGCTCATGGACCCGGGCGTTGAAATAGTAACACTAGTGGGGAAGGCCGGCTCGGGCAAAACCTTATGTGCAATCGCTGCTGGTCTTCAGCAAACTGTTGACGATCTTACGTTGAAGGGGGAACCCAGATACTCTAGATTGATAGTGTCGCGACCCGTACAACCCCTCGGAAAGGACTTGGGCTTTTTGCCCGGGACCATGGAAGAAAAAATGAAGCCATGGTTAGCCCCTATCCAGGATAATCTTCAATTTTTAATGGGAAACGACAAAACCACTTTGGAAATGTATTTAGATAGAGGGGTAATAGAGATCGAGGCCCTCACATATATTCGCGGCCGTTCTATTGCTAAAGCTTTAATTATAATTGACGAAGCGCAAAACTTGACAATCCACGAATTAAAGACTATAATAACTAGAGTAGGAGAAGGATCTAAAATTATCCTTACAGGAGATGTAGAGCAAATAGATAATGCCTATGTGGACGAAACCACAAATGGGCTGACGCATGCTGTAGAAAAATTTAAGAAATTTGAATTAGCTGGCCATGTTACTCTCACCAAGGGTGAAAGATCTAAGGTGGCCACCTATGCTGCTAAATATTTATAGAACAGGAGAAAAAAATGAATATAGGAGACAACCCCGAACTTGAGAAAGTCGTAGAAGGAATAAACGATCTGAAAGCGTTCGTCATCAATTATGTGGGGAACAAACTAAAACCCGAAAATGAAGAAGTTACGGTTGAAATGATCGTCCAAGTAATGGCCGAGGATTTTCCAGAGTTTCTGTTGGCCGTGGCTGAAGAAAATTGGATTCGCGGATACCAACAGGCCTTTGTCGATATGGAGGCTCACGACAAAGAACCCAAAGAGACCGAATCGCAAGAAGATGAAGACGAATGATCCCGCGGCTCTTTTAAGAGAGAGTGTCGAGAGAAACAAACAATACCATATCAATACTAATATTCCGGTGGTGATCAAAGATGGGTTCATCTCTGACGAAGTGGATTTAGATGAATTTGTACATTCGATTAATGCTCGAATCCCCGGGCACTTACTTCAAGACGTTGAAATGGTATATATAGGAGAATTCCCTGAGTTGGCCGGCCGGAATGCGGCCTTTCTTGACGGGGCGATTTATATATCTAATGAGGAGCCTACAACTTATGATATGTTAGAAGATGCCATTCATGAAATAGCGCATTCCATAGAGATATCAGCATCTTCAGTCGTATACGAAGACGGGCTTCTTGAGAAGGAATTTCTCAGCAAAAGAGAAAAACTGAAAAGCATATTAGATGCTCATGGTTACGAATTTCCCGAAAGATTATATTACGACACCGAATATCGCTCAACATTTGATGAGTTCTTATACAGTGTAGTGGGATACCCGACGTTGTTAACATTAACAATAGGACTTTTTGCTTCTCCATATGGGGCCACTTCGTTACGCGAATATTTTGCCAACGGATTCGAAAAATATTACCTGGGAAACACAAAATTGGTTAAAGATGTGAGCCCAGTATTGTATAATAAATTAAATACCTTGCACACAGAAAGCGAACGCTAATTGCCCCACATATCATACTCAGAACTTAAGAATTGGGAATTTTGCCCCCTTTACCACAAGCTGGTACACATAGATGGGATTAAAGCATTCAAGGGCAATGAATATACAGCCTTTGGAACAGCCATACATGATGTTTGCGAGAAACAGCTTCTTAAAGAAGAATTTAATCCGTCACAAGTTTTTGTAGAAAAATTTAAAGGCGCCCTTAATACCCTGGAAGATGGAAACGTTAAATTTAATCTTAGCCGAGCCATGGAAATGGTACCGCAGGGAATTGCGATATTGCCAGAGATAGAGCCGGCCCTGGTCGACTACTTTGGAGAAAGCTTTGAGGTGTTTTCTAGCGAAGAAAAGCTGATGGTTCCGATCGATGACGATTTAGATTTTAAGGGATATATTGATGCGGTTATAAAAACTCCGGATGATAAATATCATGTTGTTGATTGGAAAACGACGTCGTGGGGATGGGACCAGCGTAGACGTTCAGATCCAATAGTAAATTATCAGCTGACTTTGTACAAGCACTTTTTTTGCAAGAAGCATAACATTGACCCAAAAAATGTTGAAACTCACTTTGCTCTTCTTAAGAGAACGGCCAAAAAAGATAGAGTAGAATTCTTCCGCGTAACAAGTGGAGAGAAAAAAACTAAAAATGCACTTAAGTTATTGGACATAGCGATTTATAATATCAACAAGAAACGATATTTGAAGAAGCGCACTTCATGCAATAACTGTGCTTTCAATATGACAAAAGAATGCCCTTAGGAATATAACTATGACAGAAAAAAAGATAAAGATTCTCACTCTTGGAGATCACCCGTTGTCTCCATCTGGAGTGGGGACACAAACAAAATATATTATCGAAGGAATGCTCAAAACTGGAAAATACCAATTTGTCTCCTTCGGTGGCGCTATGAAACATCACAATTATCAGGCTCAAAAGACTGAGGAATGGGGCGACGATTGGCTCATCTTTCCCGTTGATGGATATGGTTCGCATGAACAAATCCGCGGCGTTTTATTTCAACAGCGCCCTGATATATTGTGGTTTATGACCGACCCTCGCTTTTACGGATGGCTTTGGCAAATAGAAAATGAGATAAGAACCCACATTCCTATGATTTATTATCATGTGTGGGATAACTATCCTTATCCAAAGTTTAATCATGCCGCCTATTCGTCGAATGATTATATCGCGTGCATCTCCAAAGTCACTCACGATATAGTAACGACGGTTGCGCCCGATGTGGCGTCTAGTTATGTTCCTCACGCGGTTGATGAGAAAGTATTTAAGAAATTGCCAACCGATGAAGTATTAAGGTTCCGTCTAGCTAATATAAAAAAACCCGAGAGAATGATCTTTTTTTGGAACAATCGAAACGCAAGACGCAAGCAGTCGGGCACCCTTATTTGGTGGTTTAAAGAATTTTTAGATAAAATAGGTCATGACAAAGCTACGCTATTGATGCACACAGACCCAAAAGATGTGAATGGTCAAGACTTAGAACATATCATAGGAGAGCTGGGTCTAACAAGCGGCCAGGTGATGTTTTCCAAAGAAAAACTACCTCCCCAGAATTTAGCTATGATGTATAACATGGCCGATTGTACGCTTAATATTGCTGACGCTGAAGGATTTGGGTTAGCCACCCTAGAGTCTCTCGCATGTGAAACACCAGTTATAGTAAATATGACGGGCGGCTTGCAGGAGCAAGTAACAGATGGAGAAAATTGGTTTGGTATCGGATTAGAACCAGCATCTAGAGCCATTATAGGCTCACAAGAGGTGCCTTATATCTACGAAGATCGTCTCAACAAAGATGATTTTATCAACGCTCTAACTGAATTTTATAATCTCTCGCCGGCCAACCGCGCCGAGATGGGACGAAAAGGGGCCCACCACGTAAAAACCCATTATAATTTTGATAAGTTTATAACGCAGTGGGAAAATGTTTTTACAGAAGTGCACAATTCTTGCGGTTCGTGGGACACACGTAAAAATTACCAATCATATGAGTTGAGGGAAATCAAGTGAGAAAAAATCTTTTAATAAGAGGCCCGGCCCTTTCAAGATCCGGCTACGGCGAACAGACACGATTTGCATTGAATGCGCTAAGAGCATACTCAGATATCTATGAAATATATTTGCAGAATATTGCATGGGGACAAACGGGCCACATTAATGAAGATACTGAAGAAAAACAGTGGATAGAGGGTTTGTTACTAAAAACGGCCATGTATAAACAACAAGGAGGAACATATGATGTTTCTTTACAGGTAACCATACCCAATGAGTGGAAACACTTGGCTCCAATAAATATTGGTTATACGGCTGGTATAGAAACTACAAAGGTAGCTCCCGACTGGCTAGAAAAAGGCAACATGATGGACAAGGTAATCGTGGTGTCTAATCACTCGAAAGAGGTTTTTGAAGAAACTGTTTATAGTGCTGTACACCCAGATAAATCTGAGAAAATGGTAATTTTAAAATTAGAAACTCCTGTTGATGTTATAAACTATGCAGTCCGGAAAAATGAGCCCGCAGATCTAAATTTGGAACTAGATTATGATTTTAATTTCCTTTGTATGGCACAGTGGGGCCCCCGCAAAAACCTTAAAAATACAATAAAATGGTTTATGGAAGAAAATTTTGATCAAGAAGTCGGCCTCGTTGTAAAAACCTTTCTAAGAAATAATTCTTTTATTGATCGCGAGCACGTCAATAATGCGCTAAGGCAAATTCTTAATGAGTTCGAAGATTCTAAATGCAAAATATATTTGCTTCATGGTGATATGAGCCAAGAGGAGCTGGCGGGCTTGTATACTCACCCGAAAATTAAAGCGATGGTGACAGCCACACACGGAGAGGGCTTTGGCTTGCCATTATTTGAAGCCGCGTGTCACGGATTGCCAGTTATAGCTCCCGGCTGGTCTGGCCAGCGAGACTTTTTGTATATGCCTGACCCGAAACGCAAAAAAGCAGGGAAAAAACGGGCCATGTTTGCAGAAGTAAAATACGACCTAAAGCCGGTACAGAAAGCGGCGCACTGGGAGGGAGTTATTCAGGAAGACTCTGATTGGTGTTATCCTCAAGAAAGTTCATTTAAGCGCCGGCTGAGGGAAGTAATCACCCGCTACCCCCAATTTAAAGGAAATGCCACTAAACTACAAAAGTGGATTTTAGAAGAATTTTCTGAAGGTAAACAATATGATGCTTTTTACGAATCTATTGCCAAGGAAACCATATCGGCCACATTTTATGAAGATGCTCTCAAAGATGTAGTCATTCAAACTTTAAAATTGTAGGGCACAAAGATGGACTTAGGCATTATTCAAATAACTAATCATAATACCAAACGATTATCTCTTTTAATAGAAGAGATAATTCCCGAATGTATTAAAATTTCTAAGGGTAAATACACACTAGTCTCTCCCCCCAACGAGAAGTTGAAAAAATCAGTTGTAAACCAGGGTGGTACTTTCTCACCCTATAATGCGTGGGATAAGGATATGTCTCACAAATGGAGACAAGGAATGGGCACTAGAAAAGAAGCATGGATAGGATTTTTTGCGGACGATATTTTGCCAGATGAGGAGTGGCTCACCGAGATGGAAAGTTTTTTGAAGAACAAACCACCGGGCCAATATGGTTTTCGTTTAACTGATGAGAATGACAAGCGCCATGAATTTGGAGAGGATTGGATGCAGTGTCCTCACCCACGTTTGGGGCTCCCCCATAGACCTTTAGCCTATAATATACAGACGGGAGAAGTAGAAAATTCTCCAACTGCCTATGTGGCCAACTGTATAGTTCATCGCGATGTATTGTCTCAGGTTGAACCGTTTGGAATATACGGGAGCGCCCCAGATGTAGCGTGGAGCTTGGCGATTCGATCTTATGGGTACCCCGTCGGATTTAATCCAAAGGCTAGAGCATATCACTTAGGGAGTAGAGAGGACAACAGAAAATGATTCACCCAACAGCAAACATATATGATACTGCACAAATTGGAGAAGGCACAAAAATTGGAGCTTTTGCCGAAATAGGACATCATGTTATTATTGGGAAAAACTGTTCTATTGGCTGTGGGGTCTTCATCCCAGAAAATGTTATTATTGAAGATAATGTTTTTGTTGGCCCCCATGCGGTTTTTACAAATGACAAATATGCTCCCTCAAAAGGAAAGTGGCGAGAGAATCCTCCCACTCATATCTTTGAGGGCGCTTCGATAGGGGCAAACTCTACTATTCTGCCCAACTTAACTATCGGACCCGGGTCTATAATTGGCGCCGGCAGCGTCGTTACTAAAAATGTAGAAGACGGCACCATTGTGGTCGGAAACCCGGCAGCGAGACTTTCGAAATGACTAAAACAAGTACACCTGAGCCTCGATCAGCTATCTTTAGAGGAAACGGCAGGGCTTTAGTAGAATTCCGAGAATATACTACTTTTATAAAAGATGTGATGGGAGATGGTGTTCAAAATATTACATTTGGAGAGTTGGCACAGAAGAAGAATATTAAAAAGAAATCTGTTATCTTGCGTCATGACGTTGATCATGATTTAGATATGGCAGTTGCTATGGCCAAAATAGAGCAAGAGGCCGGCCTAAAATCTACATATTTTTTATTACCCGATCATATTTCTAATCGAACTGGAAAAATATATTTTGATTATACCGATAAATTTTTAGCTAAATGTAGGGAGATTCAAAATGCGGGGCAAGATATTGGACTTCATAACAACTTTTTGACTACCCACATTAAAACCGGCAAAAAGGTACACGACATTATTAGTAAGCCTTTAAGTTATTTACGAGACAATGATATAGAAGTGCTGGGAACAGCTTGTCACGGTGACCCCCTTTGTTATACTAAAAATTATTATAATTACGAAGTGTGGAAGGAATTTGATCCCAAACTAACAGAGCAGCGATCAAGGGGGGAATATCCCACGGTTTCGTTTGCTGATTATGGTTTTATTTATGAATCATATTTTATAGACTATGACTATTATGTTTCTGATTCGGGGGGATCTTTTCGAGGAGCTGATTTTACTACATCAAAAAAGAAATTGTTTGAAAGGGCTGTAAAACATCCAAACGTGAATATAGGTTTGCAGGCCATTAATCGCTTCAAATTGTCGACCAACAAAGTCGACACTATACAAATATTGACTCATCCGTGTTGGTGGGGCCTGTATAAGGTACCCTAAGAAGAGAAAAAAATGTCAGAAATAATATTAACTGTGGCTCTCCCAATCTGGCAAATGGCAGATATTGCTTGGTTGCCTCTTGAGGGGCTGATTCGTCAAGAAGCTGTGGATTTCAAATGGGAGCTAATTATAGCGGAAGAAAGGGAGGGAGCCTTCGGCCTAGAAGAAATATCTAAATATAAAGATGGCCTTCGGGAAAAAGGGTGCGCACAAATAAAATATATAGGATTAGAGCAGTGGACGCCGTTATCTAAAAAGTGGTTCTCAATGGGCCTCGGCGCCGCGCCGACTTCAAAGTATTTCTTATTGCACGGCGCCGATAGTTATTCTCCCTCTCGCCGTCTCCGAGAAACAAAAGATATATTTGAAGAAACTGATTGTGATTGGGTAGATACGGATCATAGCTATTGGTACGAGATCAATATGGGAAAATATTTTTATTGGCATAGCCCTTCGGATCATTACATCCAACAACCACTACCACGCTGCATGTACATGGCGCTACGCACAGACCAACTTCGGGAGGTTGCAACGACCTACAAAGGAGACGCCTATATTCAACCCGCACACCGCTCATCTATCCGCGGTTTCCCCCGCAAGAGTGTAGACGGTTGGTTGGGGAAGCTTTTACGAAATAACAAGCCCTCGATAACTGCAGCAAAAAATGAATCAGATAATTGGAAGACGGGGCTTGAAACGAATGGCCAGAACAAAATTTCTACAGATCGTCACCTTTATATGAAAGCACAAATGTGGCCCTTCAATCAACCAATAAAAGAATCAACAGAAGTCCTAGAGTCTCGTTACGATAAAAAAATTCTACAAAGACTCAGAGATATTAAGACTGTGGGAGCTTGGTTAGTTTAATGACATTTAAAAAAATATTTATAAGTTCCTCGGGTCGATCTGGATCTAATGCTTTGGCATTGGCGTTTAAAAAGCTAGACGGTGTGGATTCTTATCACGGACCTAATGTTTTTGAAAGAGAAAATTGTTTAAAATATCATGGAAAACTGTCTGAAAGGGATATTAGCACCATGCTGTCTCAAAAAAGAGATGGCTTATTATTAGAGTCTCGCAATAACAACCACCATTATATAGAAAGTTCATGGTTTTTGTCGGCCATGCTGGAAGATATTGTAAAAAAATATCCCGATGCTCTAATCGTTCATTTGGTGCGCGACGGCCGAGATTTTGTTCGATCGGGTATGAATCGGTTTTGGTTTAAGCCGGGAGCCCTATCACGATATAACTCGTGGACCCGCGATCGCTGGAATCCTCCGGGAGACTGTATTACACGTTTTGAAAAAATTAGTTGGCTATGGGCTGAGCAACAACGAACTCAACGGCTTTCTATGGAAAAAATACCTAAGAAAAACAACGGGGGAACAATTCGACTTGAAGATCTGATAGCCCAAAAAAATATTAATTGGTTTGCAGATAGAATAGGATTACCACATAGTGGCGACATTATTCTTGAAAAGACTAACAAATCTAAAAATGCTCATGTTATATCTCCATGGCAAGAATGGGATACAGAGCATATTAGCCAAGCTCGTCGGTGGATGGACGCCGAACTAAGGGAGTATAATTATGAGTGGTAAAATTATTTATTGGGAGTGGAAAAGTGCAAATATATGAAATTACACTAGCTAGCGGGATAAAGTTGACGACTAGAAATCGTGCGTCCCTGGAGGCAGATCTTCAAAGTAGGTATTTATGTTGTCACTATGAATTGACTCGATTTCCTATTAAAAAATATTCTACCTGCAATCAGCATAAAGACAATTTGACAAATCTTGAAGTTTCTGAAGATGCACGCAAGAGCTTACTCGAAACATTTCCCGTTCAAAAAAATGATACCGTAGTAGAGTTGGGAGCCTACCAAGGATTCGGGACCCTGCGCTTATCAGAGATGGTAGGGGACAACGGCTTAGTATTAGCCGTTGAGGCGGATGAAGCCAATTACAAAGTGCTTAAAAGGAACATGGAGAACAATAATATTAAAAACGTTATTCCTGTTAACGCTTCTATTTGGGGAGCCGAAGAAGAGAAAACCATGTATATAGCCGGCGGAGCTGGTTCACAACGACGAAGTCTAACTCAAGGGTTAGTCCCGGCTCATCAAACACAAAGAGTTCAAACAAGAACTGTAGATAGTTTGCTTGAAGAATATGATATTAAAAATGTAGATTTTGTAACAATGGAAATCAATCTAGCAGAATATCCTGCATTGTCGGGGATGCAACGAATTTTAGAACAAGAAACATTTCGGATTGTCTCTGCCGGCTGGTATTCGCTAGAAGGACAACCGGCTGGTTATTTGATGAAAGAAAAACTTGAAAGCTGCGGAGCCACAGTGTTTCTTGGAGTAAAAAATCGTGTTTATGCTATTAAGTAGACATTAAGCGGGGGGTAATAAAGATGAAAAATAGAATGACAGTGATTACATGGGACGCCGGATATAGAGAAAATATGAGAGATGGATTAGAATGTTTGAAAAAACAGACAGTTTTAGATCAGTTTGAATGTATTCATGTTGAATGGGGTTCTGCTCCAAATCCTATATTGTTAGAATATGATTTTATTAAGGTATGTTGTCTGAATCTACCATTAGTAAAACGGAAGAGTTATCCCTCCTTTGACACTGGCATTCAATGGAATTTCGGACTCCATATTGCTAAAACCCCATGGGTTAGTTATAACCATTTGGATATATTCGCTAGAGATTTTTATGAAAAATTATTAAATAAAATCAATCTTTTAGAGTCACAGAATTCCAAGATTATCTATCTTGAAGGATGGCAGGTGAACCATAAGAGGTCGCATTCTTTAGACTGGAGGATGAAAGAATATAGTAACCTAAAAAAAGAACTTGGCAACGATTTAGATTTGTTGCCTTATAAATATGAGGGCCGAGCAAAAAAAAACCCATCTCCAAACGGGGTTGGAATTACGGTGAAAAAGCAAAATTTTATAAATGAATATGATGGCTGGATGTGGAATGTGGCTAATAGATCTGAATGGTGGTCGGGCCCGAGCCATCCACAAAAACAATATCTCCATAAAGGAGTCCGAGATTTTTTGAAATCTAACAACCGCGCCCTATTGGCACAAAAAAATATGGTTCAGTTTGCGATACCTCACCCCACTCCTCCAAACCGCAATAATCTAAAAAAATCTCTTTATGGGAAAGGGATGAAACATTATAGTGACTTTATAAAAGAATGGATTCCTACCCACCGCGATCAATTAAACAACGGAGAAGAAAATGGATAAAATACGAAATGCCCCTTGGTTCGTGGATGAAGCCGTAGACTTTTTAGCCGAACAAATTCAGAAGGGAACTATTAAAAAAATTTTAGAATTCGGATCTGGAGCAAGCACTGTGTGGTTTTCTAGTCGAGTTGATGTTCTGATATCTGTGGAACACAGCAAAGAGTGGCATACAAAAATTTCAAATCTCATCACGCCCCGAAGTGGCATCGATCTTCGTCTACGGCCCCAACCCTATAATACTGTCTGTGAAGAGACTCTTCCAGAGAAGGAGTTTGATTTGGTAGTTATCGATGGCCGCGATCGTGTGGCTTGTACTCAATCAGCTTATCAAATGATCCGCCCCGGCGGATTTTTACTGTTGGACAATTCGGATTTATTCACAACGTGGGCGCCCCCGATCTTTGATTTATTAAAATCTTGGGATAAAATTACCTGGGTTCAGAAAGGCCCCGATCAAGAAGGATATAGCGCCCCCGAAGGAATTGAATGGGAGACTACTGTTTTCTTTAAGGGGATATAAAAATGAAAGTGTCACAGTTCGAACCCTTTATAGGAATGGAAGAATATGAAGCAATTAAGGATTGCTTTGACAAAAAATGGATAACAGAAGGCCCAAAGGCAGCAGAATTTTCACAGTCGCTGTGCGGTTTAATTGGGGCTAAGTACGGAGTTTTTGCACCAAATGGAACATTGGCCTTATATCTTGCCCTTAAATCTTTAGGAATAGGCCCCGGAGATGAAGTAATAGTTCCCAATTTCACCTTTATCGCTTCGGCTAATTCTGTTGAGATGATTGGCGCAACCCCCGTTTTTGTTGATATAAATTTGCAAACTTTACAAATTGATGTTCAGGACTGCTATCGTGCTCTCACAAAAAGTACGAAAGCCATAATGCCAGTACATATTTATGGCGCCTCCGCAGACATGTCAAGAGTGATGGCTTTCGCAAAAGAAAATAATCTCTTAGTTATTGAAGATGCTGCCCAAGCGCTGGGTGTCAAGTGGGCTGGGAAAGGGTGTGGGAGTTTTGGAGATGCGGCCACTTTTTCTTTCTTTGCTGATAAAACACTAACGACTGGAGAAGGCGGATTTGTTACCACGAATAACAAGGAAATTTATGATCGCCTGAGACTTTTCAGAAATCAGGGCCGCTTTCACCGAGGCACCTTCCAACATCCAGCAATTGGTTATAATTTTAGAATGACAGACATTCAGATGGCAATTGGCCTGGCACAGCTTAAAAAATTTGATATTATTGTTGAAAAGAAAAATAAGATCCTTAATTTATATAGGAACTTATTGTCGGATGTAGAAGACTTAAAAATAATGACTCCATCGGAAGAAGTATCTCCCTTTATTCCCTTTCGAGTAATATTGATGGGGCGACAACTTTCTGGAAATTTAATGGAGTTTATGAAAAGAAATGATATAGAAACTAGAACTCTTTTTTACCCGCTCCACCGCCAACCTTGTTTTAAAGGAAGATGGTCGACCCCCGGTGATGAGTGTTTTAAAAATTCGATTCACGCTTATGAACATGGAATTTGTTTGCCTTCTTATCCATCCCTTGAAGAAGAAAAGATTGAATATGTTTGTCATAAAATAAGGAATTTTTATAGTGCAATATAGTGTAAAATTAGCCACATATTATGATTTAATTTTCACACACAAAAACTATAAAAAAGAGGTTGATTTTATTAAGAAAATGTGTTATTGTAAAGATACAAACTTGGTATTGGATGTCGGTTGTGGAACGGGTACTCATTCTATTCTACTAGCTGAAGAGGAAGAAACAAATTTTGTTTTAGGTATTGACGAATCAAAAAATATGATAAAAGTGGCCAGCGAAAAGTGTCCAACCTCGACAAAAATAAAATTTGTTTCACAGCCCTTGGGTGATGTTCCTGAAACAAATTTTGATGTGATAATAAGTATGTTTAATGTCATAAATCATATTTCTAGTTTGGAGGATATCCGCGAGTTTTTTAGAGAAGTTTCTAAAAGGCTAGATAGGAAAGGTTCTTTTATTTTTGATTGCTGGAATGGAGCAGCCACGCTTCGGGATCCCCCGTCTAGAGAAAGGCGCAGCAGACTCAGTACTGATAAGATGTCTATTATCACTACTTGTACACCAGAAATAAATTTCATGGAATCTCAGATTACTATGAATAATGAGATAGAGATTTTCAAGTCGGGTGTAGTTGTTGATTCATTCGATTATAGTTTGAAACACACCATCTGGACACCAAAGACAATAGAAGATTTATTGAGATCGGCCGGCTTTAAACACATAAGAATCAATAAACATTTTATTGATGAACCGGCAAGTAGTGATGATTATAAGCTCGTTTATATATGTAAACTTGAAGAAGGGAGCGATTGAGATGGAAAGAATTTATTCAAAAGTAGAACCAGATTTATTATTACTAGTAATAGGACGCCACGCCGACATAGATAAAAGTAGAACAGATTTCAGCCCAGCCCATGAGTATATGCAGGTATCCGCTAAAAAATTATCCACGGGGACCTCCTTTTTACCTCACAAACACAACAAAATTTTAAGGACTTCGGACATAACTCAGGAAGCTTGGGTCTTCTTGAGTGGCAAAGTCACAGCCAGGTTTTGGGATATTGATGATTCTATTATATTTGAAACAGACTTAGGCGCCGGCGACTCAGCAGTTGTCTTTCGAGCGGGCCACAGTTTTGAAGTTTTAGAAGATAATACTATTTTGTATGAATTTAAAACTGGGCCCTATTATGGCCAAGAGAAGGACAAGACTTATATACTAGAAGGAGAATCAGAATGAAAATAAAACTACATTTAGGCTGTGGCGATAGACACATACCAGGCTTTATCAATATAGATATACGAAAAAGCGCCGCTGTCGACTTAATCTCTGATATATCCAAAGATTTGCCGTACAAAGACGCTAGTGTAGATTTGATATATTCTTGTGCCAATATCGAACATTTTGGCCGAAAGGAATGGAAAGAAGTTATACAATACTGGTTTAAGTTATTAAAGCCAAATGGCGTCTTAAGATTGTCGACAGCTGATTTTAAATCAGTATGTGATGAATACCTGAAAAATGGGGAAGTTGAAAAATTATTTGGCTTTATCGTCGGTGGACAAAAAAATGATTATGATTGGCACGGCATGGTTTTTGATTTTAGGTTTTTAGAGAGAGAGTTAAAAAAAATAGGTTTTAAAGATGTTGTTAAATATAGTTGGGATGAAACTGAACATTCTCACATCGATGATTATAGTTCTGCATATTTGCCGCACATGGACAAAGAAAAAGGAAGATTAATGATGTTAAATATTGAAGCCACGAAGAGCGGTGAAGATGAATAAATCAAATATACTACTTTGCTCATACCCTCGGTCTGGTTCTTCGTATTTGAGGTTTTTGATAGATAATAATACTGATTACTGTATTGGGACATTATATTCTCATAATGATTTTGATATTAGGCAAACATCGGAAGTGTTAGGTAAGCCATTGATTGCTTCTAAGACTCATTTCCCGACTAATGGAAAATGCCTGCCTTCAAACAAATTTACTTCTGTTGGAAAGAATCATGGAAATAATTTTGCAAACTCTAAATTGGCTGTTTTAATTAGAAATCCTCACGATACTCTTAAGAGTCAATTGCTTCTCCATAGTAAAGTGCCCCATTCTTTGATTGATGATTACATTGATATTTTTTGCGAGGATTGGAATAAGTGGATTTCATATTATGAAAAAGTCGAGTGTGTCGATAAAAGATTTTATACTTACGAACAATTAAGTATACATTGTTATGATACCGTATGTGATATATGCGAATATCTTAATATCGAAGTGAAGGATAATTTTAAAAATGTTGACAGAAAAGAGAGTGTGCGTCGTGTGTTATCGGCCCGCTGTCGCAATCCTAAATTTATAGGGGAATGTAAAATTTTGAATTATAAGAGTTTTTTTTCCCCTGATCAATGTAAGCGCATATATCAATTATGTAAGCGCAATATAACTAATTATTTTTCTTTTTTAGAAGAATATGATAACTAAGAAGGTAAAATGAAAAAAAAAGCTTTAATAACAGGTATTGCTGGACAAGACGGAAGTTATTTAACGGAATATCTAATAGGGAAGGGGTATGAAGTCAGTGGTATTATTCGAAGACATTCGGTGGCGGAAAATCAAGATTCTAGATTAGATTCCACTTTAAAAAATATAAAAACATATTATGGAGATTTGTTAGATTATCCATCTCTTTATCGGATTGTATCCGAAGTGATGCCTGATGAAATTTATAATCTTGGAGCGATGAGTCATGTTCGTATTAGTTTCGACATCCCCTCCTTCACTATTCAGACAAATGCTTTAGGCGTTCTTAATATGTTAGAAGTTTATCGTACTATAGCACCAAAAGCTAGTTTTTATCAAGCCAGCTCTTCTGAAATGTTTGGAAACTCGGTGGATCATGATGGAATTCAGCGGCTAACCACCCCTATGAATCCGGTTAGTCCCTATGGCTGTGCCAAAGTATTAGGATATAACTTAGTTAGACATTATCGTCATGCCTATGGTTTACATGCATGTAATGGAATTTTGTTTAATCACGAATCCCCACGACGCGGAACTAATTTTGTCACGAATAAAGTCGTTAAGGGAGCTGTTGAAATTAAAAAAGGATATCGACAACAATTAGAATTAGGAAATCTAGATTCTGAGAGAGATTGGGGTCACGCCAAAGATTACGTACGCGCCATGAATATGATACTAACTCATAATACGCCTGACGATTTTATTGTCGCCACGGGGAAGACCCGATCAATTCGACAGTTATGCGAACATGTGTTTAGCCAGCTGGGATTAAACTATAAAGACCATGTTGTACAAAACCCTATATATATGAGACCTGAAGAATTAAAGTATCTCAAGGGCGATCCCTCGAAGGTTAAAGAGGTGTTGGGGTGGACCCCCGATTACACATTTGAATCGATGATTGATGAAATGATTGATCGTTGGATGCGCGAAGTATAAATTAACGAGAAGAAAATGAAAAAGTTCGGACTAATCGGTGCCTCAGGATATATAGCGCCCCGGCATATGAAAGCAATTAAAGACACGGGGAATAAGCTCCAGGTGGCCTTGGACCCAAGTGATTCGGTGGGAATAATGGATTCTTATTTCCCGGAGGCCTCATTCTTTACCGAGGTGGAAAGATTCGATAGACACATTGATAAACTGCGCCGGAGAAACGAGGGCTTGGATTATATTAGTATATGCTCTCCAAACTATTTGCACGAGTCTCATGTAAGGCTTGCTCTAAGAAACGGTTGCGATGTTATTTGTGAAAAGCCTCTTGTGGTAAACCCGCACAACTTAGAATACCTAGATCTTCTAGAGCAAGAAACAGGAAAGAAAATTAATAATATTGTACAGCTCAGACATCATGAGGCGGTAGTCGACTTAAAGAAAAGCGTTAATAAGACTGAGATATATGAGATAGATTTATCTTACATAACTTCTCGCGGCCTGTGGTATCAATATTCTTGGAAGGGCGCCGAATCCAAATCTGGTGGTCTAACCACAAACATTGGTATACATTTTTTTGATATGTTGATTTGGATTTTTGGCAATGTTATTAGAAACGAGGTTCATGTCCTGGAGAAAGATGTGGCCTCCGGATATTTATGCCTGGAGAACGCACGCATAAAATGGTTTCTAAGTAGTAATTATAAATTTTTACCCGATGCAGTGAAAAAAGCTGGACGACGCACATACCGATCTATTAGAATAGATGATAAAGAATTTGAATTTAGCGGCGGCTTCACGGAGCTTCATACTGCGAGCTACCAACACATATTAAATGGAGACGGCTTCGCTGTTTCAGATGTTCGGCCGGCTATTAATTTAGTACACAGTATCAGGTATAGTAAGCCTATCGGCTGCAATAGGAATAGTCATTCCCTTCTGGGAGGATAAAACGATGGCGACAGTTTTAAGGCGTAGACACATAGCAAAAACCATTACATGGAGAGTGGTGGCATCTTTAAGTACCTTCTTAATAAGTTGGATGATAACTGGTAAAATAGAGTATGGCTTAGCCATTGGGGTGACCGAAGCGCTCATAAAATTAGTTTTATATTATTTACATGAAAGAATGTGGTATAAATCTAACTTTGGAATATCGAAAAGGAGAAAATAATGAAACTATCTAATCAAGCAATGGGGGCCCTAATGATGGTTCTTCAAAAATGCTTAATGGAGGAAACCGATATTATAGAACTATTGAGAGATATGGATTTTGTAGTAGCGAACGATGAGTTAACCATACTCAATCCTCCCGTCGTCAGCATGGAGGGGGTAACGTTCGATAACGTTTCCGACTTTGCAGAGCACGCGATGAACGATGAAGAAGCTTCTGATGAAGAAGTTCACTAGAACATAGTGCCGCGATATGCATACATATGTGATGCCTGCGAAGAACACTTCTTGACGATGCACTCGTCTGATGAATTATTAGACGAGTGTGAGAAGTGTGGTAAAGGGGGACAATTGCGTAAGACGTTGACCACCCCTTTGTATTCTTCTGCGAAGCCTACCAAATCTCAAAAGGTTGGCCAAGTAACGGAAGAATTTATTGAAGAATCTCGTAAAGAACTTAAGCAGCAAAAGGAAAGTATGAGCAAAGAACGATGACAATTTGGATAATAATATTTGTTTTATCGGTTTTGTTAAATATCACCTTGGCGTGGTACGTCTATAAGGTGTTAGCAAAGCTGCTTTACACAGCCGATAATCTTGGCGACCTGTATGTTGCATTTCGTATGTATGAAAGATTTTGTGATTCTCTATATGAAATGGATATGTTCTATGGAGAACCGGTCATTAAAGAGTTAATTGACAAAACAAAGCTTGTGCGCGAGGAGTTGCAAAGGTTTGAGGATATATACGGCTTGACCACCGATGCGGAATTACTTGAGGAGGAAATGGCCGATGACGAAGCCCAAGAAGAAGCGCGCTAAGAGGCGTAAGAATTATTATTTTACACAAGTGCACGAAGATGCCATTGTTGAATATGCCAATACCACAGACCGCGATCGGAGAACTGAGCTATATATTGAATTAATCCAGCCGGCCCTCGATGAAATGGTTAATAAAATCATTTTTACTTATCGATTTACGTCGCTTCCTAATATTGATTATTTACGTCAAGACTGTAAAATATGGTTGACCACGATTCTTGATAAATTCGACCCTTCCAAAGGGTCAAAAGCCTTTTCTTATTTTAGTGTTGTAACTAAAAATTGGTTTATTCATAAAGTTAAACAAAACGCTCGCCGCGCGCGCAAAGAAGTTTTCCTAGAGGACATGATAAACGAGCTTGAGGAAGAAGTTGTATCCCAGGAAAAACAATATGATCAGCTGAGAATAGAACGAGAATTTTGGAACAACTTTTACGAAGAACTTTCGAAGTGGGATGCCGACATGCTGAAAGAAAATGAAAAAAAGGTTCTGCAGGCAGTTAAAATCCTTTTTGAATCCTCTGGGGATATTGAAATTTTCAACAAAAAGGCTATTTATTTATACTTGAGAGAGATTACGGGGCTTAATACCAAACAGGTCGTCAATAACCTAAATAAACTTCGTAAAAAATATAGGACTTTTAGAGGCAAATGGGAAAGCGGCGAAATTTAGAAGATTACATCAACGAAGCCACGCGCAACATTAGAGAAGATCGCGCGCTGGCTAAAACGCTTCTTATGGACGCCATGTCTGACATGAAAAGCGGCGACGCTGCACGTCGAGAACTTGGCTCCATTGCCGCTAAATATGTCGAAAATCTTCAGCGTTCTAACGAACAAATGGTTAAACTCTCTGCACTCCTTCAGAAGCAGCAATCTGGCGCTGTCGGTCTATCGGAAGAAGACAAAGAGGACCTATATGATATGCTCAACGAGAACGAGGAATAGCGTGTGGCCAAGAAGAAAAAAAGTCGTATCAATCAGATGCGTTATGGGGAGATGAATTTTTTAGGGTCTGCCTATGGTAAATCAACTTTTGACCCAAGCCGCGTAGATATTATAAGTGTTTTACAGGGAAGCAACACCGATTATTATACTGCCAATGTAATCGCCGGGAAGCGACGTTGGAATGCTATCGTACTGAGATCCACTCAACAAACGCATGCTACAGTTTCTTCAGAATTCCAGAGATCCTATACCGTTTTTGAGCGGGGAAATGAAGATGGCGAATTTGTACATTTTACATATAAGATTTATATAGCTGAGCTAGACGGTTTTAAGAAAATCCCTGAAAAGTTCTCGTCTAATTCAGAGGACGCCGGCCTGGTAAACTTATGCCGAGACGCGCTAGCGCCCCTAGGTCAATCATATGGCAAGATAGATTATGGTACGCCCGTCGAGGTGGTCTTTGCCGACCAAGAAAAGTTAAGACACCCAACAATTGTAGATGTCCACTGGAATCGAAGGATTTCATTGCAGAGCGGAGTGCAGCCCCTGTGGACCACGTCAGGCCCCCGAGTGACGGTAGCATCCCCCCACGAGGGCGCCCTACCAGAGGATACCGGACCCCCCATTCCCGGTCGCGCAGGTCAGGTTCGGAACGGAAAGGCCTTCTACGACGACCTCGGCCGTGCTGGAATAGAGTGTGAGGCGTTGCGCCATGGAATTTTGGTTAACGTTAAAAATGAGTCAAGATTTGATCCTAGCGTCCCGGGTGACTCCATTCAGCGCTTGGGCGCCCCAGGAAAGCCGGGAGGTATAAAAACAGATTACCCGGGCAACCCCGACGCACCATGGCCAAAACTACCCACAAAACTTTATGCTTCCTACGGCCTGTTTCAAATGAACATCGGCCGATCCGACGCCCTGGGCTGGCAGATGTTAGAATATTACAATTTGACCGATGCTGACAACGACGCCAAATTGGATATTTTGACCGGCGAAAAGGGATATGATAAGCAAATAGAATTTATGGTTCATAAGCTAGAGACAAATTATCCTTCGGTCCTCGATTGTTCTAGGTATAAAACTTCACAGCAATATCACGATTTCTGGCTTGAGCAGATCGAAAATCCCTCTAAGACTGAGGCCATCGGTCACCGCAACAGACGTAAAGGACTCTTTAAAAGAACCCTTAGAGGACTCGGTTTTGAACCGATCGAATAACAATGTCTACTAAAAAAACAGCTCTGAAAGATATCCGCCATGGCGAAATGAATGCTTTAGAAGCACCTTCAACGCAGCCTAGATTTGATCCCTCCCGTGCGCAGGTTGTTGACGTAATGAGAAACAACATATCAAACCATTATACGGCCAACACCATCAAGGGCAAAAGACGATGGAACGCGATTGTTCTTAAGAGCACACAGCAAAAGTATGCGCACGTTGCGTCTGAATTTCAAAGAACCTATACGTCCTACGAGAGGGGCAATAGTGATGGTGAATTTACACACTTTACATATAAAATATTTATAGCAGAGCTTGATAGCTTTAAGAAGCTCCCTGAAGACTTTAGGAATAGCGGGCCCAGCGCTGGCTTACTTAATTTATGCCGAGATGCCATATCTCCTTTGGGGAAGAGTTGGGGCAAGATAGATTATGGTACCCCGGTCGAAGTTGTATTTGAAGACCAGGAGAGACTCCGTACTCCAATTATTACAGACGTACATTCTAATCGACGCATTGCTCTTAAGGGTGAAAAAAGCGCACAAGGACTTTTCCTTACGTCTCCGCGGATCGCGCGCGAATCAGCCGGAGGATCTGCAACTGTTGGTAGCCGTACGGTAACAGACTGCAACGAAACTGATTTTGGAGCTTTAAAGAATGTTGATACGTGGCCAAAAAGATGGCGCTCAAAGTGGCGTGCAATGGAAAAGGCTTCCCGAGCCACCCGAATGGATACGGCCTATAATTATTTTATAAACAAGGATTATAGTGCCGCGGCTAGCGCAGGTATAGTGGGTGGTTTGATACAAGAGTCATCAGTTAGCCCGGACGCTTGCAATAAGACCGATAAAGATTATTGCGTGGCATACGGTATTGCGCAGTGGACCTCTGAGCGCCAAAAGAGATTGAAAGAAAAATATCCTAATACCTACAATACACTAAATTCTCAACTAGACTGGTTATACTACGAGCTATCCCAAGGGAGGGAACAAAAAGCCGGCAGGCTGTTGTCTGCTGCCACCACGTTAGGAGAGGCTGTATATGGGGCTGCCAATTTTGAGAGATTTAGTGGCTATAAGAGCGGTCAACAAGGAATTTATACGAACTGTCCTGATTTTGGAAGAGGGCACGAATGGGGCGGCCGCGCCTATTATTCGGTTGGGGTTTACGAACGACACAATAGTTCCGCGGGAGTTTAAATAGGTAATGTCCATCAAAAAGACAGTGGCCACGATGGTGTGGCGGAGGTACACAAGCTAATGGTTATCAAGCTAGATAAGATTACTCAGATGCGTTATGGCCAGATGAATGAGCTGGTTGACCCCATCGCTCAACGACGATTTGATCCGAGCCGAGTGGAGATGGTTAGTGCACTCCGCTCTAACAATATTGATCGCTACGTGGCAGATGTTATAGAGGGAAAGGAACGCTGGAACGCGATTGTTTTGTCGAGCACGCCACAGAATTATGCACACGTGGCGTCTGAGTTTCAACGAACATATTCTGCTTTTGAAAGACAAGACGGGGAATTTACACACCACACTTATAAAATTTTTATAGCTGAGCTAGATTCCTTTAAAAAGTTGCCCGACAAGTTTTCTCGTAGCGACAATCCGGATGCAGGACTGCTTAACTTATGTCGGACTGCTATCGCGCCTCTTGGCCAAGGGTGGGGCAAGATAGACCACGGAACCCCGGTGGAGGTGGTTTTTGAAGATCAGGAAAGACTAAGAAGTCCAATAATTGTAGACGTACACTGGAACAGGAGAATGCCTTTAGAGGCGGGTAAGACGGCGACGTGGTCTGCAGCCGCCCCCCGTGTAACGGTGCCCACTAACGATAATTTAAAACAAGCGCCCCCACCGGTGATCGAAGGCTGCGACAACTATTTTATACCATCAAGAGCTGGAGCGAACAAGTCGAGGGTCTTGGCCCTCGGGGCCTCTTTTGCGTCGGGCAAGCAAACTTGGGCTGGCCATGAGAGATTAAATCGCAAACCTAGTGGAAATTTAGATCTGGACAGGGTGGCAAAGGGGAGTATGCTATTGGCCGGAGGGAAGAAATCAATACTTGCTCATCTGCAGGCAAACGTCAATTCGGGATGTATAAAGGCAGAAGACTATGACTCAGTAATAATATTTGGTGGCGCTAACGGAATGACGGACAGAAAAGAAAATCAATGGGAGATGGGTCTTAAAAAACTTTTAACATACGTACGAGATGAGATGGGGATTCAATACAGATATGTTGTAACCCTCCATGGCTGGTATGGCTGGAGAGACACGAGGAGAAAACTGGCCGATAAGGACAGCGGACTCCCTGATGACCCGAGCACACCAGATGTTGATGAATCAAAGGAGGAAGTTTGGGCGAGCGGCTGGAAAGAACCTAAAAGAAAAAAAGTAGCGGAGTGGACACTGAAGTATAACAACGACATCATCGCAGCCGAGGGTGACCTCATTACTGGCGTCTTAAGGTGGAGCAAGGACGCGACCGCCACTAACGAGACTGGAAGCGAAGACATAGGCGAGATTATTCCAATAGGAGAACCAGGAGGACCTCGCGACTGGTTCCGAAAACCATGGGCCAGCAGCGATGGCTTACATCCCAGTGAGGCAGGCCACAAGGAAATTGCGCGCCGTCTTCGCGCGATGGGGATCCCAGGTCTAAAGTGATAGAAGAAGAGCAGATGATGACCTCGCGTTAAAAGTTCAACAAGAAGATAATTATATATGATGCCAACGTTAAAAGAATATTATAGACAGAAAGAGGATAGAAATGGCCGACGACCCCACTAGAACATCAGCCGAGATAGCACAATCTCTAGCTTATTATGACCCTACTTCGGGCCCCCCGATTATTCCCCCCGATCCATCTTCTCCCGATGGTGAGATTCTTTATGGCGAACTGGGAGATGAGCGTAGAGAAAGTTATAATAACTACGCCATGGATCTCGATCAATATGATCGGCAGCTGGAACAGTACGAGGAATATTTAACCTCTCAGCAAGATCCTGGTTCTGCTAATCCTGCGATGTCACCCGGGGCGATTACCGCCGCAGCCGGTGCGCTTGGTCTGCCCGACCCTCCAGGCCTCCCCAGTTCGGGCCCCCCCGCCCCCGGCGCGTCGTCCTTGGGGCCCGTGCAACAAAAACCAGCTGTAGATTTGGGAGACCCCCTTGAGGCCGAGTCATTTGAGAAGATGTCTTTGCCGGATCAGATTGCTTTTTCGGGTATTGGAGGTTCCAAGCGCCGCGGCGTAGACGTCCCCAAATTTATTAAGACGCCTGCAGAAAAAGTTTTAGACAATGGAAATGCTTTTATTGTTTTGGGGGTCGACCGAAGTGGTAATCCGTTTGAGGGCTATGGTGGACTGGGAAACACTCATTGTGCGGCGATTGATATTGTTGCCGGCCGCATGGGCGCCCGCGCTAGAAGCAGAGATGATAGCAAACCTTTTCCGAAGCCGGTGTGGACCAACGTTGGTTTTATTGCCGACGCTGCGCGCGTATATATTTCTCAAAAGTCAAATGTGGATGCATATTTTGGCCTGGCAGCCGGCACAGTAGGGAATACATCATATGAATCGCCTCGGTCCACTGTCGCTCTCAAAGCCGACACTATTCGAATCATTGGCCGAGAAGGGATCAAGCTGGTGACCAATACGGATACTCAAAATTCTCAAGGCGGTGTTGTACATGGCTCTCCCGGTATTGACTTGATAGCAAATAACAATGATGAGGACATGCAGCCGCTTGTGAAGGGTAACAATTTGATAGAGGCACTTAAAGAAATATTAAAACTAATTGACGATCTTCGCGACCTATTTAATAACTTTGTTAGCTATCAAAAAGATCTGAATCGAACGTTAATGACGCATAGCCACTATTCTCCATTTTACGGAGCGGCTACGAGCCCGGATCCACAAGTGATTCGACAGGCTACCCAATTTTTGATCGATACTGTTAGAAACGTAGAACTGGGCGCCCAGAACCACATGATGAATTCAGTTGGAATTTCAATGAATTATTTAGAACTTCCTCTGCCAGGAAAAGACAGCACTTACATAAATAGTACCAACAACCACACGAATTAATATTATGGCACGCACACCCAAGATAATAAGCAAATGGACGAGCAAAGAAACTGGTGTTGCTTATACGCAGTTTAATAAATCAAAAGTAGCAGTACAGACACAGTATACCACAGCAGATGAAATTGAACAAAACACTGAGGCGATTCTTGAACTGGGCGCCCTTGCTCTTATGCGCTATTATTTCCCCGGCTCTTGGTATCAGGTAGCTGCAGGGGTCCAGGGTGACACATATGGAAGTCTACTTTTTAGTAATTTATTAGACAAGCTTACGGTCTCGGCTACCGATTTTAATAGCCGGCCTAAGATGGGGCTTCGTGTTTTGGTGGCGTGCTCTATTGATTTGACAGATGAGGAAGAGACTGCCGAGATAATTCCTCCCGAGAGTGGCCCGCCAGCTGATTTAGAGTTAGCATTGGATTATTATCTTTCTACTGGGTCGACTGATATCAAAAAAGTTTCGAGTACCGGCCGATCTATGACATTTTCAGCGGACACCCTCAACGAAAACCTGAAATTGATTGGCGCCGCTTTTACTAAATATCATAAACAACATCGTTTTTTTAATGGGCAGATTAAGCCTTCAATAAATTTTTTAAAGGAATTTGATCTTATATCAAGTTCAATTCATGCCATTCTGCGTCTGGCTGCCCAGAACTATATTGACACAGGTATTCACTCAGGTACAACATTTAAAGTTGATTTTAATGGTGATTATTCTATTGTAAATATAAAAGCCATAACTCCTGAAGGGCGCTACCTATCTCTTCCTGTGGGGTTGCTGCCGTCTTTGGGCGCCGCAGCGTTGTCTTCAAGACAAACTAATGTTTATCTGGCGTCTTTTAAAGATATATTAATCAAGTTAAGAACTCGGGGCCCGACTCAAGATTCTTATGCCAACTTTATTAATTTTATAAAACAAGTATCCTCCCTCGGCCCGACTAAATACAAAATTAATTATTCGGGGCCGTCCCGAACCGCCGATGCCGGCGCTACCGCGGCTGCTACCGCCACCCAAGGAACGGCAGCCGCAACCGGCACTGCTACTGGGGTGGATCCAGATGGCCCCCCAAACGCAGAACTTGGTCTGACTCCGGAGGAGAAAGAGAAACAAGAAAAGGTTATAACTCCCAAAGAGGCGGCAGAAATTCTCGAACAACAGATGAAAAAGGTCGACAAGGCCGCCCAAGAGGTCTCTAAAGAAGTTGGCAAGAAGTTGCGCGAGTTACAGGGTACCGAAGGTTTTCAAATATTCACGATGATCATCAATCGGATAGGGATTGATTCTCTTGTAAAGGAGGGGCTCCTTTGTATGCTCTTCGGAGTTGATTTTAGTATACCCGATCTTTATTCTGACATAAGAGATATGCTTTCCGCTGGCGATGGACTTTTTAGTAAGCCAAAGACAGGCGCCCTTGTGGGCTTTGATATTCCTAAAGTGGACATGAAGTGGGAAATTTTTAAGATTACGGGAAACATTCAGCCGATGATCAAGAAGGCTCTTTTGGATGCCGTCTTCGGCGCAGTACGAGGGATCCTTGAAGCCGTTACAGAATTAATTCGCGAACAATGTGAAGCTCGCGATACCGGCAATTTTGGCGACATAGACCTTGCTAGCCTATTACAAGATAAGCCGGCCGGCGGTACTGGACTACTTGGTGATGGTTCTGGGCCTAATGGTTGTTTTTCTGAATTCGGCTTACCTCCAACGTCAGGGAACAATTTTCTTTCCCAGGTATCTCAAATCTTGACCCCGATCGAGGCATGCCAGCTTTTGACGGGGTCAGCCTCGGCCGCTGTTATGTCCGCGGTCCAAAATTTCATTCAAAATTATTCTAGCGCTACAATACAAAACGCTCTTGGGTCGCCCTCTGAAATAGCCGCCTTCTTTTTATGTATAGGGGACCAACTCGATGTAAACGATCTTTGTCGGGAAGCTGCCGAGCGCGATATAATCCCCAACGCAGAGGAAATTTGTATTACAGGTGGGGACATTTTAGATGCTGTGGGTCAACATAATGTTAACACTCTTCTCGATATGCTTAAGGATGGCATCGCGGTGGAAATGCCAGAGATCAACTTACAGTGCCCCGACTCCGAGAACTATATTCCCAACCCCTTTGTTGATCGATCGATCCCACAGTTAATGAGCGCTCTAATAGAGTCAATAGCCGCCAGCTTTTATTTCGCGGCCGACGGCACGAAGGCGGTTCTTTTGAGATCGCAGTTGGGACAGAATGCTACAGCAAATGCTTTGTTAGAGGCTTGCTTAAGCGAGTCAGGTTCAATGCCGGCCTCCGAGGCTCGCGGCGGAGCTGGCGCCACTCCCGGTGATATTATTGCTATGATCAGTGAGGGCATCCAGGAAGTAGTGTCAACAGACCTTAACGCTGCGTCCGATGCATGCGGTATCACCTTGGGAGAAATATTCCGAGGAACAGACGATCTAGCCGAGGTATTGGCAACATTTCAAGATGTCATAGAAAACTTTGATTTCTCGGCTTTGGGAGACATGTCCGCACAGTTGGGCTCGAACGCAAGCGATTTGGCCGCGGCGCAGTTGAGACTCGACTTTCCAGAGGGTTATAAAGAGGATTTCTTAGAATTTATTCCTACGGCTATCAAGACTGAACTCTATAATGGCAACTATTTGTACAATTTCAACACAGCCTATCAATCTCCAGCTTTTCATGTAGAAGCGGAGGGACCGCCATTCACGTATACGCTCGACGATGGAGACGACGACGGCGACGGCACCCCTAACTACGACGACCGCGACGAAGGCGGCACCGGCGAACCGCACGAGAACTACGATATGCACGCTCTGCAGAATGCTGCCGACGCCGCGCAGCACGCCGCCATGGCCCGGACTCGATACACGACCACCTTCGCACTCCCAGCTGAGGGATATCAGGCCAATGCAAATGCAGCTCAGATGCAAGAAGAGTTAGAAGCCATAGAGGAATGGGAATTCAATCATGGTAACTCTAATATGATAGGACAATCGAGGCACTTTGAAGAGTGGCTGAAGGGAAACCGGCAAGGTGACCTTTGGTGGGAGGAAGGCCAGCAGGACTGGTGGTCTCCCGAGGGCTATTCGTGGTATCAGTGGTTTAAGCTTTGGGCCGAGCAAAGAATTGAGCGCGATGAGGAACAAGGGCCTGATTGGTGGATGCGGTCGACCTTAGCCCTCCCGGCTGATACGCGTGGCGCGCTCCCCGGGTTTGGCAATAAACAGCTATTAGGTCCGGGGTATGGGCCCGAAGATCCGCAGCCGGAGGTGGATGGCTACCAGCAAGGCTGGTGGGATATGTACCGTGCCCCAGAGCGCTGGGCCACAGCGACGCAAGCAGAAATACGCGCAGACGAGAGAGTGTGGAAAATATATCAAACGCTGTTCTCGCCATGGCTCCGTGCCAATCCAGACGACTCCATTTTGGCCGGCGAATGGGACTACGGCGAGGTCTGGTGGATCGCAAATATTCCATTTGAGTATGTCCCCCGACCTCCCGGCCCGGGTGGCGGTGGCCCTCAGCCAATTGCTCACATCGGGCGGTCTACGATGTTCGGTGCACCCGAAGGGATAGGTGGCCGCTCTGCCGGCTTCTCTGCTGGAACTGGAATAAAATTCCTGTTCCGGAAAGAATATGCGATTCAAAAGTATGAGAGCATTCATTTCCCGAGTTTTCAAGAAGTAACAGAAGATAACCAGAATATATTTGTTGCCAGCGCCCCTGTGGCCTTTCGTGGAGAGATTCCTTTTATAGAGGGGCGTCAGGGACTGCAGACGACTACTGCAACAGAATTGTATGCCGTGAACCAATCCGCGCACGGATCGGTAATTTCTCCAGATAGAATCGCAGAACGCGACGCCAATCCAGCGCGCGGCCTTTTTGCTGACATAATCCACTCAGCATTCGCGAAAAATCTGCTAGAACACGGGAATAGTGACCTAGCCGCGGCCGCGAGGGTCACAGCCGCCGGCGGCGAATACACCTCCGGCATCTTGGCCGAATTCTATAACAACCTAGAACACCAATATTATTATGCAGCCATGGCCGGAACTATGAAGCAAATGAGTGCTTACATAGTGAAAAATGGTGCATTTACACTTGATAGAGTACTTAAGATCCTGGTGGTTCCGGAGAGTGCTAACGATGCTACAGAACAGTTGGGAGATCTACTAGATTTCAAAAAGCTTGTTCGTGAAGTGCAGGATGAATATGTAGATGCTATTTGCTACGACGGTCTTAGTCAAGACGAGGTTTTGATTAATTCGCTTGTGTACGGAGCTATAGAACTATTTTTACAAGTGCATCTGGTTGAGTTTTATTTACAAAATGTGTTTGTTTTGTCGGCATTTGATTTAGACGGGCTGTACGAACTAGAATTGGTGATGGCATATATTTCTTCCTCCATACAAAATACGATTGCTACTTTTTTGCAGGGGATAAGTGCCTCAGGGGCCCAGTATAATTTGTTTGAAACGAATTTTCAAGATGCGGTAGTGGAGCATGTTAGCAGAAAAATTATACGCGACGGCGGCGCTCCTATCGATGGTGAGATTCTGTCATCTTTGGGAATGTCAGAAGGCGATTTGGGAACCTACGAAGCTAGCATTAGATATCTTCTGGCTAAAAGGATGAAGGAATCCGCCCCAGCTGTATCTAAAATTATCTCCCAATGTTCACTTGGGTCTGTCGACGAAGTCTTCTTGAAGGCGGGAATTGGCATTTCTAAACCATTTTTGAAAGGCCTAGGAGCCGATTGGGGACTTAGTTCTACTAGTCGATATCTAGTAGCATCGCCAGGTGATCGGGATCTTGGGTTTACCGAGGAAGATGCTCAAATTATTGCCTATGGTGGATTTAGATTTGAGAAAATAATTAGATTCACACCGCATACATCCGGATATTACGGAGGCTCTGAGGAAAATCCAGATGTACACCTAAGGGTGGACAAGGAGCTGGGAACCATTGCAGGGGGCAATTGGGTAGCTAACGACACCTTTAAGATCGGCTCGGCCTATCACACCGATTCACCAATAACACAAAACTTTGTTTCATTGGACAAGCTAATTAGAGTTTTAGACGACCCCGCGGTTACGGATAACATGACCATTCTGGGTAATCCAACGTTATATTATCGATTGGTATATTATGTTCCGATGCAAACTCGATCCGAGTATTCCGCCAACTCCTCCGGCGAAATAATTTTCGCGGACTCGGCAACTAAAAACCAAGAAATAATGGACACGATCGAGGCGTACTTCCTCGATGCTCGTGACGGAGATGACGCCATAGTGAGAGACACGCTCGATACCCTTATCAACGACCAAGCTTCATTTGTTCCGTTCTTGGTGGGCCCCGGCGGAGGGGACGCATCGATGTCGCACGCCGTCGCCGCGCCCGCATCGAGACAGAACATGACGATAGGAATTCCCATTTTAGAAGTTGAGTCGGGGGTAAATCTACCCAACAGTATGCGTCTTGATACTGATTCGAGCGCTCCCAAGCGGTACTGGGGCGCCCCCACAACGGGTGGATTATCGTTGATAAGGTCTTTGGCAGAAAAGGATTTCTTAGATGGAGATGTCGAGATCATCATGAATGACGAGGTTGTGAAAGCACTGTTTAATAAGAGTCTGAGCAAAGATGTTATTCTGTCTACCCTCTTGTTTAATAATTTTTATCTAACAAAATCACACTTTAGGGGAATCGATACGATCTTTAAGTCCTGCAAGGAATCGGTGGCCGCACTAATGATGCAAATACAGCAAGGCCGCGGCCTCCAGCCAGACGCTGGTGCAGCCGGCATCGCTCAAATACAGAATGCTTTAGCTAATCAAGGTCAGGGGGGAGGTAGTGACGATCCCAACGTGGCGGCCTATATCATAAAAGCTATAATCCAAACTCCTTTTGATATCCTTAAGGGCTTAGCCGAGATAATGGATCCACATGTTGTTATAACCAAAATGATAAAAGATATAAGTGGTATGGTGATAACACAGTTTATTGAGGTTTTAGAGTCAGCATTTGGCGCCGTCCCGGGCCTAGCACAGCTTGACATTGATGTGGAGAAACTAGTAGAAGTTCTTTTCTGTACCATGAATGAAGAAATAAAGAAGAACGGGCCCATGTCAAACGCCGCGGCAGAAATATCAGAGATGTTGTGTCAAGACATCAATCCGTGGCCCACCTTTACGACAAAAGGAATCCAGTTTACTGGGACCATTCCCGGCATGTTTATGGCCCCTCCGGGCCCTCTGGGAATTTTCTATCTTATATATGGATTACTTAAAAACGAGATTGACAGAGGTATTGACGATGCCTTCGCCGCCCCAGCCGGCGAAACAGACGAATTCTGTATTGATGTAGAAGCTGTTGTCGAAGGCGAAGAAGATACTGGCTGCGTACCGTTCACTGCGCAGCGCGACGACTAAGATTCTGATGCCTAATGTTGTTTAAGTCTCTAATTATTAAGAGGGTATATAATGGCTAATGGTTTATCGGTGGCTCTTCCGCTTCAACAGAGTCCTATTTTTGGTACGTACAGACTAAACACCACGTTTGCAGAGATCGCGCGACAAAACCTGAAGATGCTTTTGTTAACCAATCCGGGCGAGAGAATGATGGATCCGGAGTTTGGTGTTGGAATGCAGAGATACTTATTTGAAGCGAATACGAAGTTTGTATACTCAGAGATACAAAGTAGAATTGAGCAGCAAGTTAAAAAGTATCTTCCATACATAGGAATAGATAAAATTGAGTTTTTAACATCCGCTTTGGAGTCAGCCGTTGATCCTCACTATTTGGGAGTCAATGTTTCTTTTATAATACTGCCACTTAACATGAGTTCTCTGTTGCAGATTAATGCAAACGGAAACTAATTATTGAAATTAATTAGGAATTTTAATAGATGCCAAAAAAACTGCAACCGATTAACTACACAAGTAGAGACTTTGATAGTATCAGGCGTGACTTAGAAAATTACGCTAAGCGCTATTATCCCGATTCGTATCGAGACTTTAATGAAGCCAGTTTTGGCTCTTTGATGTTGGACACCGTTTCCTATATAGGGGATATTCTTTCCTTTTATATAGATTATCAGACCAATGAAAGCTTTTTAGACAGCGCTATAGAATATAGTAACATAGTACGTCTTGCGAGGCAACTCGGGTTTAAGTTAAACTCCAGCCCCTCGTCTTATGGGGTTCTGACTTTTTATATCAGCGTTCCGGCTTCCACCTCGGAAGACGGACCAGATTTGGCGTACGCACCCACTCTACAAGCCGGCTCTCAGTTTGGTTCGAGCGGCGGTGGCCTTTTCACCCTTCTTGAAGATATTACTTTTTCCAACCCCGCTAATCAGATGGTGGCCGGCGTGATAGTTAATGAAGCGCCCGCATCTTATGTTATACGTGCCCAGGGGCGCGCGGTTTCTGGACGGCTAGCACGAGAAACCAAAATTGTTGGAACCTATGAGCGTTTTAGAAAAGTATTTCTTTCATCTGACCAGGTCGCAGAGATTATATCAGTAACTGATTCCGAGGGTCATGAGTACGTAGAGGTTAATAATCTCTCTCAGAACGTAGTTTATAAGGCAATTCGGAATACTCAAGCGTTTAGTGATACGGTACCCTCCATACTGAAAGCGGTGCCGGTCGCCCGCCGATTTACAGTTGAGAGGAGCAAGCGCGCCACTTACTTGCAGTTTGGGTACGGATCTGACTCAGAGCTGCTTGCGGAATCGATAGCTGATCCATCTAATGTGGTTTTAAAGCTTCATGGAAAAGATTATATTACTGAAGATGATTTTGATCCAACGAGATTAATAGAAAGTGATAAATTTGGAATTGCTCCGGCTGATACCACATTAACGATCTCCTACAGAGTTAATACAACTCGCGATGTTAATGCGGCGGTGGACACTGTTGTACAGGTCTTATCCCCGCAGATAAAATTTTCAAACCAGGGCGCCTTGAATTCCACTACCAGACGAGAGGTGGCTGCGAGCCTTGAGGTAACCAACGAAAACCTAATTACAGGGGATATATCTTTGCCATCCTCTGATGAAATCCGCCAACGGGTAATTTCTCATTATTCGGCACAAAACCGCGCGGTAACAGCACAGGATTATCAGGCTGTCATTTATGGCATGCCCGTCTATTTCGGATCTGTAAAACGGTGTTCTGTGGCGAGGGACTTTACGGAGTTTAAAAGAAACGTCAACATGTATGTTATTTCTGAAGATACAACGACCGGTCGACTTACCACTACCAACTCCATTATCAAAACCAACCTTAGTACGTGGTTGGCCCAATACAAAATGATAAATGATACACTTGATATATTAGATGCCATCATAGTCAACTTTGGCGTGGAGTATCGGCTAATATCAGACTATGACTCAAATAAATATACAGTGCTAAAAAATGCCAATTCTGCCCTAACTGCACACTTTTCCAGAACTCGTGATATCGGTGAGCCGGTATATATTACAGATATTTATAAGGTATTGAATGGCGTTAAAGGAGTAGTAGACGTGTTGGATGTTCAGATAGTTAGCAAAACGGGCGGCATTTATTCATCGACTGGATACGATTTCGAAGCAAAACTATCTAACGACGGTCGTTATATAGTTGGAGATCCGTCGGTTATATTTGAGTTGAAATACCCCAATGTAGATATTCAGGGATCAATCACATAATGGCCATTAAAAGATATACAGCGGATGCCGACACCACCATAACAAATGCCTTTGAGGCCAATTTGGTTTTAAGGGGGACCGGATCTAATATGGGAGCGGCCGATAGTTTGGCGGTGTTTTCTATTTATGGCCAGACGTCCTCAAGCGCCGGACAAAGTTCCGAAGAATCAAGAATTTTAATACAATTTCCTGTACAAGATATTATAGCCGATAGGGCTGCTAATATTCTCCCGGATCCCGGCTCTGTTAGCTTCTATCTTAAAATGTTTAATGCGAAACACCCATTCACTTTGGCAAGAGACTTCACACTTACGGTATCACCCATTTCTCAATCTTGGCAAGAGGGCAGCGGTCTAGACATGGATGAATATAAAGACCTTACATACAATGGTATTGGCTCTAATTGGATTCGTCATGGTTCTACAGGCCCATGGACTGCTGCCGGCGGTGATTATTTGTCTACCCCTTCATATGATGTGGATTTCCCCAACGGCTGGGAAGATTTAACACTTGATATCTCGACTGTTGTAGAAGACTGGATAGCTGGGACCTATACTAGCGGAAATTGTGGTGTAGGGGTGCAGCTGTCGTCTTCGCTTGCGGGAGCTTCTCAGTCTTATTATCTCAAGAAGTTCTTCGCCAGGTCTTCGGAATTTTTTTATAAGCGTCCAGTAATAGAGGCTCGATGGGACTCGCGAGTACAGGATGATCGATGCGCCTTTTACTATAGTAGTTCTCTGGCGCCAGCTGCGGATAACTTAAACACTTTGTATTTTTACAATTATATTCGCGGCCGCCTTGTGGACTACGGCGGGAACCTGGGAGTTAGCTTTTATTCTAGCTCGGCTGGTGCCCCCGCGGGTTCTGCTCTCCTTACTGCGTTTCCTGGCGCCACAACGGTTAATGCGGCGCATATTTCTACCGGCATATACGGAGTTACGATGGCCCTAACAGCGGCCGCCACACCCCTTGCTGCCATTAATGACGTTTGGAGAGACGTTGATAGCGGCGAGGAGTTGATTACAGGATCCTTTTCTCCAGAAATATTTCCCGTATATCAGAGTGCGCCAACCTTTAATTATGTAACAGCGCTAACCAATCTAAAGGCGAACTACTCCAGAGAAGAGACTGCCCGCTTCAGATTCTTCATACGACAGAGGAATTGGGATCCCAACATGTATGTTGTTGCGACGAACACAATTCCAAATGAATGTATAGCTAGCGCATCTTATAAAATAATGAGATTAACAGACGAGCTGGATGTGGTATCATATGGAACAGGAAGTGACTTGAGCACTTATATGTCTTATGATGTAGACGGAAATTATTTTGATTTAGACATGTCGCTGCTAGAAGCGGATTATATGTATGGGATTAAACTTGCTTACTATAATGATAGCATTGGCTCGTGGGTCGAGCAACCGGAAATATTTAAATTCAGAATAGAAGAGTAAAACAACTATGAGCTTAAAGGATACATACAGACGCCAGTTAGAAAATCTTCAAAATATTTCTAACAAGAGCGAAGAGCAAATAGCTGCGGAAGTAGAGTCTGTAGGGTATCACGAACAGGACATAATCAAAGAAGAGAGGTTTATTCCTCGCACCGATTATTCGAGACCAAGCGCGTTTGCTCGCTACGGATCAGCTACCGAGTATTATCAACAGTCTATAAAAAGAGTTTACAGTACATACCCCTACGACGGCTCACTCAAAGAGAGGTTAGAGTGGGAAAATGATTCCAATTACTTAGATCTATATCTTTTTGAGCAGCGCTATCCTCGCACGAACGGGTACGTAATTTTATCAGCCGACGGTTGGGGCACCCAGACTGCCACGACAGGCGGCTACGGGATGCCCTCCTCTCAAGAGTACATATCATTTATTGGCGGGCCCAATGTAAATCCGGGAGGAATGAGCCCCATAGCGCTTCAGTTTACTGGATCAAACTATTGGGACCCAGATAAAAATAGAGTTTCGAACCTGCAGTTCGATCTGGAAAACAATGGAGCTACGGTTGAGTTTTGGCTCAAAAAAGACAGCTTTGACGCAAGCTTAACAGAGAAGGAGGTTGTTTTTGACCTCTGGAATAATGAGCTATCTTCTAGCGATTCATACGGCCGTTTTAGATTAGAGTTGTCCTCTTCCACAACACCTGGAGGCGAGGGGCCGCTCTTACTCACAGTGATGTCTGGTGCAACCGGGTTCCAGTGGGAACCTGTTGTCGTTGGCTCCGCTTTCACGACTGCCTCTATAGCAGATGGCAATTGGCACCACTATGCGGTAACTGTAAAATCTGCTAGCGCAGGGGTGCTAACAAAATTCTATGTCGACGGCGCCCTACACGCGGAAAATACGCTTGGTGTCGCCGGTATAAATAATATTGGGGGTGCCCTCAAGGGACATATCGGTGCACTAATTATTGGCCCCTCGGGGACCGTGGGCCCCGGTACGCCCGAAGAATCGGCCTTCGCTTGGACCGGCGCCGGGAAACTCTCCGCATCCATGGATGAGTTCAGGTACTGGAAAACTCAGAGAAGTTCTAAGGACATAGGAAGATATTGGATATCGCAGGTTGGGGGTGGTACCAACACAGATCCAGCCCCCGATTCGCACGAAACTAACCTAGTGAACACAGATCTTGGAGTTTACTTTAAGTTCAATGAAGGAATCACCGGGGTCGAATCCGCGGATAGTACCGTCTTGGACTACGCAGGCCGAGTTTCCAATGGCGCTTGGACGGGCTACGGTGAAAATTCCAGGAATACGGATTCTGCTATAGTAATTTCTAAAGCGGCTGTAAAAGAATTTAAAGATCCTATTATATACTCCTTCCATCCTGAAGTTGTATCGCTGAAGACACAGCTAGAAGCTACTGGATCCTATCATGATGTTCGCAACAATACGTCCATCTACAATTCTATTCCCGGATGGGTTCAAGAGGAAGATGACGAGAGTGCTGGAGAACTTAGGAAGTTAACTCAAATATTGGCTAGCTACTTTGATACGTTACAACTTCAGATTGATTCTGTCAATTCACTCAAAGATGTGGTTTATTACGGAGATAGTCAGAAACCTCTTCCGTTCGCCAACAAATTATTAGAATCTATGGGTCTTATGACTCCTGAAATGTTCCTAGATGCAGATGTGCTAGAGAAGCTGGCAGATCGCAGCGAGAAGCATCTGTATGAAAAGTCACTTAATGATATTAAGAATACAATCTATCAGAACATTTATAATAATCTAACTTATATTTATAAATCCAAAGGAACTGAAAAAGCTTTTCGTAATTTAATTCGCTGCTACGGAATTGACGACGAGCTAATCAAATTAAGCCTATATGCTAACAACATAGAGTATGAACTTCTAGATAACTCACGAAATGTTGTTACTTCGAAGAGATTCGTCAACTTTAATACAAAAGATAATCTAGGCGCCACCATCTACCAGAGTTCGGCTTCTAGTGATGCCAATTCCGTAGCGTTTATAGCCGGTTCTACTAATCTGACTGGTGGTTTTGCTTTTACCACGGAAGTTGATGTGTTGTTCCCCCGAAAAGCGCCCCCAGGTCAAGAAAACTACATCGATACCAATTTCATAACAGCCTCTGTCTTCGGAATTCACGGTGACGCTTCCGGCAGTGAAGACACCACATGGGCAACTCCAGATGCGGTAAATTTCCAGGTTTTTGCAGTCCGAGATGAATTAAGATCTCCAAATGTTCGATTTGTGCTGACGGGAACAGCCGGGGGCTTCATGCCGCCCACCCTGGTTAGTGATTTATACGAGGATACCTACAACAATACTAAGTGGAACTTGGCTGTACGTATTAAGCCTGAAAAATATCCTTACGAAAACTGGATTACTAGTTCGGTGAACGGCGATTATATCGTCGAATTACGAGGTACCAACACTCAAGATGGGGTTGTACTCAATACGTTTACGCTCAGCTCTTCGATTTCATCGCCACCGCCGGCGTTCGTTAGCGGCTCCCGGCGCCTCTTCGTCGGCGCCCATCGACAAGACTTTACCGGCTCACTCCTACAGCGTTCTGATGTTAAGGTGGGCACCGCGCGCAGCTGGTTAACATATCTAGATAATAAAACTCTTCTAGAACACGCCCAAGACATTCACAACTACGGAACACCGAATCCGCAGTGGTACGCGTTTCCATTTCACCCCAGCGCCTCATTCGGAGAAATCCCACAACTTGATACGTTAGTATTAAATTGGAACTTTAATCAGAATACGGGCTCGAACGCATCTGGCCAGTTCGGGGTAGCCGACTTCTCGTCCGGCTCTACTCAGTTAGCCACATCCCAGTACGATTGGCTCGGCCCTATTCTTCTTAATCAACACCCAGGTCGAGGAGACTTCTTTCCGGCGAACTCTATCAAGGCAATAGATAAAGATTATATTACCAACACGAAGCAAAACTTACCCGAGAACTTACAGTCCAAGGACATGATTTCGGTTCTTTCACAAGAGGAACAAGAGGCTTTTGGGCGTACAACTAGACCTGTTACATTCTATTTTGCATTTGAGAAGAGCCCCTATCAGGTTATTTCTGAAGAGATGATAAATTATTTTGCGTCTATGCGGGACATGCACACCCTAATAGGTGAACCAGTTAATCGATATAGAATAGAATATAAGGCTCTCGGCAAGATGCGTCACGCCTTCTTCTTGAATGTAGAGAACGATAGAATTGATTTTGATAAATTTTATGAGTTTTATAAGTGGTTCGACAGTTCTCTTTCTTTAATGTTACAACAGCTTGTTCCGATTTCAGCCGACGTGGCCGGAAACATCCGAACCATTATTGAAAGCCATATCTTTGAAAGAAACAAATATCAATCCAAGTTCCCGACCATAGACACTATGGACGCAGATATAGAGGGATCTTTTAATACGATTTTGAATGCTTCTCCCGGCTGGCGCTATAATCACCACCCTATTGATGGAGCGGAGAATAAAAACGCCCACTGGTGGAAGACGAGAGCTAGCCGAGAAAAAACCAAGCTTCGCACTGGAAATTACGAACTAGACTGGAGAAGGCAGAGAATCTTTGAGGATAGTGATTATGAATATGAACGAGAAATAAAGGTTCCTTATAGATTTGAAGCACGTGCTGGAATACAACAGCTATCTCCGCCTCATATTATACATAGCGGCCCTAATTATCACCCCAACAAGAAGTACAATTACGTATTTACAGCCACACGGCCTGCAGGCCCTCTCGTAGAGGGAACAAATCTGCCGGCCAACATTATGCTCGCATTCGATGAGGATGTAGAACGGTTTGTGGATGTGGTGGATGATTTAGAGTTAACCCCTAAGCGCCGCATCGGGTGGGGGATCAACGCTAGAATCAACAAGGACTTGTCTGGCAGCGCTACTTACGAATTTGCGAAGGGAAGCCTGCTGGCGCCGTTTAGTTTGTACAGTAGCTCCGTTACGACGGGTTATAACAAGCAGGTTGTGGAGAAGTTCACACCCGGCGTAATGATTACCAATTTACATCATGATGTATATGGTGTGACTCACGAAGTCCCGCTCCAGGGCCCCTTCCCCGAAACGTATGTTGGCGGCCGAGAACATCGCCATGTTCCTATTAACAAATTCGATTCCTCCAAAACGGGACCAAACAATCTAGATTCTCCTGCCGACCGGCCCGAAGGGTTTAAGATCTTGTTAGGCAGCTGCGACGGAATCACTACCACCTCCGGCGCCTTAGGTATCGTAGATCCTCAGTATCCAGATCCAGATTCGCCAGCAGTTTCTCCGCCTTATCTCTTCGACCGACCTAAGGGCAATATGTCACGTAATGTGGGTACCAAGCGTCCAGTTAATATACGCAACATTCGGAAGAACTCCCCGGGGAACTATAGCCAGAACTACGATGTTGTGTCGACCAATGCACGATCATCAAATGATCTCTTCTTTAGAAAGCAGACATTCGATTTCTCTCTTTATCCTCAAAGCCCATACCCTCGGCTGCCGATTGTAGATCGTCACGCAGTACAAAACATCAGAGTTAGAAACACAAAAGCCATCTCGATTGACGATAGTCTTAATTATTATGTTTTTACTGCTCCGGCGGCAATGAACACAAATAAGAAAGAAACGTGGTCTTGTTGGCTGAATTGTACCAATCCCGGTGAGCTTAATTACTTTATATTGGATGTATCTGATCGTTACTTTGTGATCAATGCCGATAACACCTTCACTTTTGCCGCTTATTGGACGGGGCCTGTTGATGGGATTTGGCAGACTGATGCGGCGATTACAACCGGCAACGAGTGGGTGCATGTGGCTATAACCTACGATGGTAATTCCAGTACAAACCATCCTGTCGTCTATATTAATGGCGAAGCGGTAGCAATAACCCGAACATCCGCGGAGCCAACTGGCGATTTAGAACCCTACTTCGGCGGTATCGGCATCGGCTATGCCGGCGCCCATGCTTTTGAGGGCTATATATCTGATCTGGCATTTTATAATACTAACTTGCTTGCCGATGAAATTAAGGCGATTTATGGCAATTCAACGTTAGACCTGATTAATTATGGTCCACCCCGCGTTGCATCCAACCTTATAATGTGGTGGAGAATGGGCGACGGCCCGGGCGATACGGTTGGCACCATCATCGACCAGATGGGCACTGTAAATTTGGCTGCCGGAGGTTCTCCTTCTATCGTTAATATAAGCGCTGGCGATTGTTTGGTTACCGCCAACGAAAACAACTTCGCTCTGCCTGACAGATCTGGCAAGAACTCTAACCAAACCGTTTTTGTAAATCGTTTTGCCGGCTCGGGCTATGAGGTGATGTCGAGAGGCTATATGGATCCAGCTCATGAAGAGAAGTCTGTATATAACGTTTTGCCGTATCACAACTTATCGATTCTAAACTATGGTTTTCCTGAATCAGCATCAGCAGACCCCTCCATCGCCACCGCAATAGTGGTTGTAGATCAGATAGGCAAGAACAGAGGAAGAAACCAACGGCTTACTTTACACTGTGGCCAGTTTGGTCACGATGCGGCATATGGAACAATTCCCGCGGACACCTATGTTACTGTTCCTTCATACCAGAAAACAAACCGAAACCCCCGGTCTCGGATAAAGCAGCTAGCCGACGGCTCTTATGTGACAGGGGTGGTGTACGATAACGGATGGGTAACCCACCCAATTCCGCGTTCGGCGCGGCAGTATTCTTGGATTACGGCTAGCCTTTCTCCGGATGTTGGCACCGAGCTGTTTGGCTATTCGGCCCTAAGCGGCGGATTTGCTCAGAGTTTGCCTTTAATTAGCGCAAGCCAGTTTGGATCTGTCCATTGGGCCTCGGGGTCGACAGTCCTCCCTAGAACCTTGGGGTATGATCAAAACATCGTGGGCCAAGGCGCCGTACTCTTCGGCGCCCCAGTCACCGCATCTGACTTTTATCCCACCACATTTGCCGGCATTAACGGGAATATTTCCGAACCGGTGGACATTTCCTCTCACAATCTGGGGTATCCTCTCGGCACCCCTCTCGTCCCGACGGACTTCTCCTCGAAGGAACCCCAATATCGGAATCGTTCTTTTTGTTCGGTCACCAACCTCGCTAGTCTCGCCGGCGCCCCGGTCTTTAACTCCCTCATGCTTCACCGCAACGGGCCCTATGGTTGGCCCACGTGGAAACAAATTCGAGCCGGCCAGACTCCGGTTGCAAGACGTCTGAGAAAAAAGAATTTAGTCGTCGTTAGAAATGAGCCAGAACCATTTACCTACGTATATCCTCAATATTCCTCGGGCGGCGTAACGCTGCCCCGCAACCAAGTTCGAGTGTATCCACTCAAAGGCAATACCTTCACTTCATACATCGAACAGCCAATAAGCAGTCGACACAAAGCACTAGAGTTTGTATACAATAATCACTCTCGTAGTGCTCCGGGGGTGGATAATAATGTTATTGCTAGGGTGTCATGGGCAAACAATTTAGACTATTTCTCCAACGAGGGGCTTAATAATCGACTTAACAAGATCCCAAATGTTACGCTCAACCAGCCTTATAAGACTCTCGTTAACTTTACTCTAGACGCAGACAAAAACAATTCTGATACATTAGTTCAATATACAGAAAGAATTTATCCTCGCGAGGTTAACGCCTATCAGAATAGGGTTCGAACCCGAACAGACTATAGCATCTCGGATATATGGGATGATTCCCGGCCCCTTCGCTCGAAAGACGCGGGGGTAGTAAACTCTCTGGGGTACCCAATCTATTCGGCCAGTGTATGGCATCTAGATGCTCACAATAATTTTACCACTCGTCCAGCATATCCAGAGTACATAAATTCGGTCTTCGTTGATTCTGCGGGAGAGCTGCAAAATGATTATTGTCGATTTATCAAACATACTCTTCAAGGCTCGGACCAGAGCCAGTGGGCGCGCACATCTCCAGCGCCGGCTGCCCTATATGCCATGCGTATCCCTATGGGCTCGTCTTCCGGCGGGGAACTGCCGGTCGGTGTTGTCATGCCGGTGTGGGGAGGAGATACGTATTGGGATGCTCCCGAGCAAGCTGGGAAGAAACCATATCAAGTATATGAAGAATATGCAGAGTTTATACGCCTAAAGGGCAAAGACCACTCACTGGTGCCGGAATTTAGAATAAGCGAGCATATTGAAAAATATATTGAAGACGGATCTGACTGGCTTAAAGATATTGATGACTCCTCTCCGGGAATGTTTGAAATAACGGGCGCTGCCATCTCTGATAGCGCTCAAACCAATTTCTATAAAGTATATGGCCACACTGACTTCTTAAAATATTTTAAAGTAATAGATGATGATCTCGACAATAAAAATATTGGCCAAGGCCTCTCACTTAATCGTCGAGCAATAGAGATAGAGTGCTCAGCTTATCTTAAGTTCCTCCCCTATAAGGGATTTTACCCCGCAGAGCGGACTAGAGAGTTGGCAAAAATCTTTAACGATTCTTGTGATGATTTTGTTAACAAAGCCGGCTATCCGTCTCCGACCTATGCAGCAGCCGTCGGCAGCTCCTGCTCCCTCACCCCCCTCACCGAGACTCAAAAAATACTTAAGCGCGCCATTATAGAGCCCCTCTTTGCTCCGGGAATTGTGCATAACACGGTAAAGTCGGGAATTGCCGTGAGTAGCTTTGTTATAACCAACAGTGCTTCGTGTCCAACCATTGATCTTACTGCTTCATGGCTAGCTAAGCCATTTTCAATCCTTACCGAATTACCTGAGGGAAATGTTGATTTTGGCGCAGGAGCGAATGGGTGTCTAAACCCTGTTGAAATTCAGACCGGCGGCGGATACGAAGACCAGAGAGGGTATAAATTTAGACGAATTCCTTTTGAGGCCGCTCTTCGGCCGGGAGAATATCTGAGCAAGTACAATATTTATGATAATGGGCTTCCTCCCTCCGCGAGTCTTTTAGATCCAGCTGTCATCGGCGCCGCTCTCACCTACAATCGCCTTCATGTTAACTGGAGCGGCGGTGGCTCGGATCTCTATAGATTGGCCTCGGACAATTATCACTGCGAGGTGGTTAACTTCTTTTCTCCAGGGCTTACAAGTTTTGTTTCAGCTCGCGAAGATGAGTTTTCTGCTATGCAGTCGGGGTCGCTCTATGCCATGACGCTAAGACTGGGGCGCCCACTCAATGCTGACTTGGTTCCCAATAGATCTTTGTTCGAAATGTACGAGAGGGCTTCCGCTTTTGGCCCCCCGTTTGCAGGAACTGCTGATACCATTTTATCCTGGGCCGTGTATTCAGCTAGTTTTGATCCGCTAACTCCTCCATACTTTAATGGAGTCGGGGAAGTAACAATTTTATATCAAGCAAAATACGATGGAAAACCGGAGCTTGATGATATCTTATCAACTTCGGAATTTATCTATGACCGGTCCCGGGACAATGTGCCTATCGTCCCCCCCGGCTTCGAGCCCATCCTCACTGCCGGCTATATATACGGAATGCAGATGGATCAAAGTTATAATTTGGTTGATAAGATAATAGAGGTGCCGCCCGGAACAGACAGTAATAGGGAGCGTTGGCTTATTCAGAGTAAATTTGAGACTCCGGTGTTAAATTTTGCTGGCGTAAGCCCTCTTACCATCACACAGCCTGCCACGGGATCTGTTAACCCCGGCGTCACACCTGATGTTATATCCAAGGGTATGTGGCACCAGTATGGCTCAATTCCATCTGGGCGAGAGGCTGTTGTATCTTCTATCAAGGTTCCCAATTCGCTAGTATCTCCTACTTTCGGCGCGCTCTCTGCTAGCACCCCGGCGGGGCCCGAGTATCATTCGTTGGCCAGCGTGGTCGGCTTCGACACGACAAATTCTAAGCAATTGGGCCCCCTGCGTACCATGCAGAGAATGGAAGAAGCAATAATAGCTGTACCGTTCACCGTTAAAAGAAATCGGCGGAAGTTCTTCCACCCCCGAAAGAGATCGAGCGATTACAAAGAGATTTTAAAAATTCTTGACAAGTATCTGTTACCACCCAAGTTAGACTTTGTGACCAACGAGGGACTAAAGCCGATACTGTTTTATGCCTTTGAATTCGGGGCGGATCTGTCTCAACAGGACCTAGCGGATATTTGGCAGAATTTGCCTCCCGATATTGGTCTAAATTTTGAAAGTTCTAAGGCAATTATTCGCGAAGAGAAGATAATTAAAGAGATGTATAATTCTATCGATACACTGCAATGGCTTGTTTTTAAGGTTAAGAAAAAGGCCGCAAAGGATTATAATAGGTTTGTTAAACAGAACCTGACTGACGATTTAGATTCTGTTACGCCAAATATTGTTTCCAAGTACTCCTATAACTGGCCCTACGATTACTGCTCTTTGGTGGAATTAATTAAACTAGATGCCACGGCACAGTATGAAACAGAAACAGAGGGAACATCAGAAGTGGATCTTTTGATTAGAGCCCACAATCCGGTGATTCCTCCCATAGAACCTCCGGAGATGGGATAAAGATGGTAGCTTTTTTTAACAAGAAAGAGGATGTAATTGATCTCCAACTCACCGGGTACGGGAAGCTTCTTTTGGCTCAGGGTACATTTAAACCTTCGTATTATGCTTTCTTTGACGATGATATATTGTATGATTCAGAGTGCGGAGGGTTTGCGGAGATTCAAAATAATGCAGAAGTGAGAATCCAAGAAGAGACTCCATCCTGCAAGGTGGTGGCCAACATCGTAGGCGCCGAAACTCGTGTGAATGCTTTCGTTGAGGGGGTTGCTTCGAATTTAAACATTATTAACACTGTGCCATCCGATGACCCCAATATAGCCTTTGCTTTTAATCAGCAGCAGCTGTTCGAAGAAAAAGTAGATCTTTTATACGATCCTCTCGGGAATAGCGCGCTATCGTCCGATAAAGCCCCCGCCTGGAAAGTGACGGCGCTCCATAACGAGATCGACAGTACTACGGTTACAACGCTAAGCACTGCCGGCCGTCTCCCGGACCATTCTGGGCGTGGCATAGTACAAAATATACCTCAAATTAATATAGAAATAGATTATGAAACTTTTTTCAGTGAGGGTCCCCCGACTGTCGCCACAGTTAGCCCTCTTCTTAACGATACTTTATATCTGTCGGTCAATAGAGACTATTTAGTAATAGAGGTGTTGGAAGAAAATACTGATTTCCTTAAAGAGAACTTCGATATAGAGGTGTTTTATTCTGGAACCTTGGCCACGACCCTAACACCACCAACGTCAGAGAATATTCAAATGTCATTTATGGAAGCATACAGCGAGGCCTTCCCGCAGCCGGTGACCGCCGAAGTTCAAACTCCGAATGTGGAATATTATATGGATGTCCTTTTAGATGATGAATTGCCTTCGGGGGTGGTAAACGAGCTGAATCTGCCAAACACTCGTACTTCGTCCGGACGCCTCCGGCTCAATATGAATCTTTACAAGACTCCCGATGAGGGGTGCTGTTAATGGTGGCCATAAGCCCATATTCCCTAAACGGTATCTTTCCTGAAATTTTCGTAGAGAAAATATTTTTAGAGCCTCCCTCCGACAATCTGGAGAGCGCTAAATTAGATATTCGAATTAATTTTTCTTTACAAAGAGCGAAACAGAAGACCCCATGGTATTTGGATGATGGATTAAAGGGTCGCCTTAAAATATTTGTATGCTTCGTAGCGGATGAAAAGCTGGCGAGGAAGCTGACTGTTCCGAGAAGGCTCCGTCGCGAAATGCTAAGTACAAAATTTAATCCGGCCTTAATCAAAACTCATATTGGCATGGAAAAAGCTATCGTACCCCCCTATGCGGAAGTTTCGAGCGACTCCACTCAGATTTTAGATTCGAAGAATGCCTATGCGGTTGAAAGTTTACGCTATAGTATTAAAACATCTATAAAGAAGAACGCCAACTATCTCTCTTGCATACTAATACCTTATCTGACATCGCCGCAGTCTTCGGTCCCCTCGGGTGTGTCCCCCGATGCTCCAATCCAAATGGGCAATATGTGTATCGAGGGAATTTTTAATCAGAAAGAGGTTCTATCGAATAGTTTTATTTTTACACTTACTGAGGGGATGGATAACTTTGGCAAAGCGGGCGAAGTATGGATCGGCCCCGTGCATTATAATCACACCATGGGTTTTATGGCCGGCCCATCTCATACCGAGACGAGCCACCCTTCTTTAAAAGCACAGCTGGTAGCCAATAAAAAAATTCTAGACTTAAGATTCCAAAAACACTTTAGAGGATCTCTGATCAATGCTCAAAACAATGAGATAGCAGGCGCCATCAACGAGGCGATTTCATCGAAGCTGCTTAAGCGAGAAAAAGACAGCAACATAAACTATTTTTCACCACTGTGTATGTCCCGCAATAAAAACAATACCACAGATTTAATACTGGGGTTTAATATAGTCCAGGCAGTTGAAAACTTAACTAGATATCCGTATCTGTATCATACAGCCGCAGAACTTAGATCTGCCATCATTTTAAATGACGTCGAAGTTTATCGCAAGAGGGTTACAAACCCATCTGTGGGGAATCGCCTGACACCTTCTCCAATTTTTAATCGGCCTATAGAAACAGATCAGCCCGACGAACTGGTTGGCAGTATATCGAACGGCAAATTAAAAGTTTTGAATTATTCAGTAGACGAAAAAATAATGCATTTTGTAGTACGTGATGAAGGGATGCAAGCTATAGCTGAGGGTGAATATCAATATGGTATCAGTATTAAGTTTACCGACAATACGACTGTCAAGTTAAGGTCCGCACTGAAGGCTATGAGAAGGAGCCTACAAGGATATAAAAAATATGTACAGTTGGCCCAAGACCCCAACGTTTATGATTTTCCTACCAATCAGTTTAAGCAAAGGTATATAACAAAGTTATACAGTGACTCTAAAGCGTGGTCGGATTTAGTAAATAAATACATTGCCATAGTTTTGTTGGTCTTCGGTAGATCGGCTTTTGTTCAGTATAGTATTCCGAGATGGCAAAGAAATCTACTCAACATGACTGATCCTCGATCAGCTAGTATCGAATCTATTCTAGAGTTTGAGGGGTTTGCTATAAGCTTGGTAGAGAAGCTGTCATCCATCACGGGGAAAGCGGCCATAAGTAATGCGGACGAACAGCCAGACGTTGGTTCCAGGGTGAGGTCTAGTGGACCTTCTGGAGCGCTATTGGAAATTAAGCACGATTTTATGACCCCGTATGAAGCAAAAGATAAAAACGATCGCGGCGTGAGATACTTCAACTCCAGAGAGAACTCATCCGAACTTCTAAATATCAGTTATTCAGACTGGGCCCGAAGAGTACAGCGTGAGTCGACAATGTTTTCTTCTACTTCCCCCCAGGCTAGGTCAATACAGAGGAACGGCTTTTTAACCCCCTATGCACTAGAAACACCAAATCAGAGTATCGGCGTACGTCAAAACATGAATTCTGAAGATTCGTTGGCGATCCTGAATGCTAAATTAAACCCATACAGAGAAGATTTCGGGCCTAGAAATTTAGGACCCAGCGTAATCATGGCTCTGAAACAACAGCTGATGGGGTATAGAGGAGTAAGTATTGAGGGTCTTAAACAAAATATAGCAGAATATAAGGATCGATCTAGCAAAAAAATTGATTTATATGATAGTGCAAATGTGGTGGGAGAAAGATCTCATTTTGTTCCAGACGAAGACCACATGGACAGTGTTAGCGGAAGTCATATAGCAGTGTGGACGGGTACGAATAGTATAGAAGAATCTGTTCTTAATTCAGATTTAGCTACTGATATATTAAATGAAATTAGTTTAAATTTTATGCCTCTAGAAGCTACGTCATTAGACCAGATAGCGGGTTCGTATGCGGCACAAAAACTAAGACAGGCGCCTGAAATTGTACAAGAGTCTAACGCATTCGAATTCAATGTAAATTATAACACAGAAGCGGTAGTTCAAGTTTTGAGTGGTTACCGGGAGATTGACGGCGAATCATATGTAATAGCTCCACAGTGGACATCTTTGGGGACCACCTCTTTGGAATCGTTAGCGAAGGGCGGTTTTTTGGTGTGCCGGCTGCGCCGCGTGAACACTATCACCGGTCAACAAAATGCTTATGAGTTGCCGGTGTATAATGAATATTTTATTTTAGGAGAGCCGCCGTCTCTTTCATCTAATTTGCCATCACCAGGATTTTCTACCAATATCCATTCTTACGCGACCGTTCTGCAAGACGAGATGAGCCGAGCAACTATTAATCGAGGTAATCAAGAATTACCAATTGCATACTTAAAATCGACCGCAATGATTAGTTTGAACGCTCCGGCAATAAAGCGCCGAGCTAAAGCCAGATCTCTTCAAAAAACATCTCGGGGAGTAGTTACTAGAAAATGACTGGTTTACTTGATAAGTTAATTATAGTTCAGCCGTCCTCGGTTGGAAGAAATTGGAAATATGTGGTCACCACTGGCCTTCGCCACCCATTCATTAAGACTGCCGCGCAGTGGCAGCTGCCCGATAAATTCTTGGCCTCTCTCGGAAAGTACTGGACCACAACCCTTACTGGAAAATTCGAAAGGATGGCTGCGCCAGGGCTCCGTTCTATGCAGTATTTTGATCCGGGCGCTACACTCGATATCGAGGAAAATCCTGATTATGGAAATGTCCTTGATGTGGAGCGCATTGGTGACGGCTCCCCCAGCGCCTCGGGGCCCCCCTCTGGCCTCGCAGATTTTTTTGAGTGGGCTCGATACGAAATTACATATAATAACCAAATCTGGAATTTATATAATAGCTACTATGAAGCCGATCCCGACATGGTTGATCTACTCGACAAAATTTTAGCCGGGGATCCGTTTTATATAGACTATCTCCAGAATGGGATCGTGTCCTCGCAGTTGCCGGGCGCTCCATCGTTGCTGCTTTGGAAAGGAGCCTCCGCTAGTCCCAACATTCCTGCGCTGGTGGACACCCAACCACAATATTCTCAAAGAATGTTTGAACTTAACCTTCCGGCCCAAAACGACATGAACGCTAGCGCGCTGAATGTTCAGGCAATTCCAATGTATAATTATTATGTAGGCGCAGATCGGGTGAATTCATATGAGTCAGCGGTTGCAGATCTTCCCGAATCCGTTATTCCAAATTTCTATATGCTTCACTATAGTGTGGCGCCCTCCGGAGATATAATTCCTAGGTATCAAAATCAAATTACTTTTAATAGTAATGTGGGGTCTTTCGATGATCCGATAGAGGATAGGGGACAGTTTTTTTCTTCGTACGCTACGACCTTAAAAGCTCTTAAAACTGCGCGCGATGAAAACATAGTGCCGAAAGATCACCCCGACTATGCACCAAGCGACTGGTCCGTCGCCGTCGACACCCTTCGAACGCTGGGATTCAATATTGGAATATATTCTGAAAATTTATCTATTTTGGAAGGTCTTTCAACAATACCTGCAGAAGAGCGCGTCGAGTCCTCTATTACTGATATGCCCATGTATGTAGACTTAAAGATCGATCACAACCAAAGTCTTGATATAGTATACCCCGCCTCGGTCACGCCCCAGGCAACGGATCCGACTGTGGCCCAGCTTTTAACTGAGCAAGGTCTTTATGATATGGTACTGAGTATGATAGTACAGCAAGACGTAGCACGGACCGATTATCTAGAGTGCACCATGGCGATTGAAAGATCCACGAGGACCACAACTACCGAGGGGGAAATAATTACCGATCTTCCTACTCAAATAATAAATCAGTCCCTGCACCACAATATCTTCCCCTCCTGGCAAGGCGCCCTCATGGGCGGCGATTATTGGCTCTACAGCGGACTGGACTTGGACAGCATGCTTGCCAATCCGTGGACCCTCGGGCCTTCGATCGGCAAAGGCACAAACCTAATTGATCCAGTTAATTTGGAAGCCCCGGGCATGTCTGTACCATCCGGTACCGGATCGATCACACAAGCCACCGTGAATGGTTCCTTTAACGATTTCTATTTTTCTTCCGCCAGCCCCCTGACGGCCGGCCAACTCTTTAATAGCCTTCGCAAAAGCGACATAGGAATTATGAATCTAGACTCCGGGTACTCAGAAACATTTATGTATAAAGTTGAAAAAAGAGTTGTTGAGTCGGGTGCTTTTATCCCGCTTGATCAATTAAATGATGCCGATGGCCCGAACGGCGCGCCCTTATACCCCGTGGTACAAACCTTTTATATAGCAGTAGATCCCGATCAGGTAGAAAAGACTATAAGATATATTGACACTCAAGTTAAGTACGGGGTAGTATATCAATATAATTTTACACAAATTCGTTTTATTCTCTCGACCCTGTACGACTACGACGATTTACAAGTTCAGACAGATTACGACGGCATGGGTCGCGCCCTCGGAAATGCCCTCGGATTTTATGTCGACGAGCAAATCGACAACCCCCCGGAAATAGATCAGTGGGACTATGTGCCGTGGGGCCAGGATACCCCGGTGGCCCTTGAGCAAGTGGGGCATCTTGTTTTGCCTTACTCGGATAATCAAGGCCCGGGCCCGAACGATCCAGATTTAAGCAATCACATGATACAACTTAAGCCTGGTTATGGTTTTAATAGTAATAACCTAGGCGGAGCCGTCACAACGGGGCCAGGTCTTAACCTCGCAGGCGCCAACGCGTCGGCCGCGGCAGACCTCTTCAAAGCCCGCGGCAATGAAGGTGTCGACCAGTTCGGGCCCGATCACTGGAAGACTGTCGAGCCCACGGAAAAACAAGAAGAAATGCTCAACCTCCTAGATAGGCTAGCCCCTGTCGGTGAGATGCATGGAGAAAAGTTACTGGAAGAAATGTTGGCCGGCCCTCTTCGTGGCCCCGGCGGAGGATTCAATTTTGGAGACCTAAACCCTAGTGTCCACCTTAGCGAGACCGACGAGATGTATGGAGAAGCGATGTCGCCAGGAGAGGTTGCCGAGGGCGGCCCCTACGAAGAAAAGGACTGGGGTCGAAGCCCGCTGTTTGACGAGGGGATTATATAATGTCCGGCTTTTCAAACGGCTTCTACGGCTCCTCGCCTCAACCCGGCCTCGACGGCCTCGACCGCCCCACGGGACCTTCTTTAAATTGGTGGTTTGATATCGATGAGTATGACGAGGATATGAACTTTTTGCGCACTGTGTCTATCCCCCTCAACTTCGTTGTAAACGAAACCCTCAGCGTTCAAGAATTTCTAAGTATAGTCCAGAACACTTTTGATGCCCATGCACTCCCCATTATCTCGGGCCGTCGCCAATATATGATTACTGCTATAGCGGGACAACCGGCCAGCACCAACGCGGCGGTCCGCTTCAAAAACCGCGACACCACCATTCAATATAGAATCTGGAACGAGGATGAATTACCTTTTCAACTAAGATTTATGACAGGCCCTCATGGCTCCGTACCCGGGGGCGCCCCGGATAATGCTCGTGTTGATATGCAATCAGGTTATTGGCCTGAAATAATGCAGACTCCCTATTATGCCACCCAGGCGGTAGTAATGGACCGCCCTCCTGTATCACCTCAGGTGAATATAGTTCCCTTTAAAAATATTAATAATCGGGTATTGATTATGTTGAATAGTTCTACTGGCGAGGTTGCAGAAAAGCCATTCCCCATAGAAGACAGCGACCTGGAAGATATTAGGTTACAGTTTTTGGCCCAAGGATTGTTACCCAACAACACTGTGGCCACCAACGAACAAATAATTCAAATGGCACTTGATTCCGATTTAACATTTCGTAGTGATGACCCTTCTTACCGATATGAAATATACCGGACTAGGGAAGCTCCCATGAGTTATCAAGATTTCAAAGGAAAAAGAAGGGCCGATATTATAGAACATCTCGGAACTGTCGGCGGCAATCGATATGCTACCTACGCCACCTATCTAGAGGACCTCGTGCCCAATACCAAATATTATTATTGTTTTAGGGTTATAGACGTTCACGGGCACGTTTCCAATCCCACTGTCCCCTATGAGGTGGAAATGGTCGATAATTCGGGTCAAGTATATTTACTGTATAAAGAATACTATTTTCCAGCAGAGCAAAATCAAAACTTTAGTAAAAATGGTAGACAATATCTTTATATTGCTCCCACGTGGACGCAATCACGTTTTGATGATGCCAACACATCGATAGAGACGGTGGGTATCGATGAGGTCCCTCCTCCAAATGTGCTGGGTACTTCCGAAACTGATTCAGTTTGGAACAAAGTATTTAAGGTTCGCCTTACCAGTAAGAAGACGGGGAAGAAGATAGATCTTAATTTAACATTTAAAAACACAGGAGTAGTTAATCCTTAGGGCATGATATTGATTTAATTACTATTTATAGAGAGAGAGGTTGATTTTATGGCATTTTTAGACAATTCAGGAGATATTATATTGGACGCGGTTTTAACAGACACGGGTCGAATGCGTCTTGCTCGCGGCGATGGAAGTTTCCGAATCGCAAAATTTGCATTAGGAGATGACGAAATAGATTATGGTTTATTTGATAAACTTAACGTCAACGGGTCAGAATACTATGACCTTCAGTGCTTACAAACTCCAGTTCTAGAAGCGTTTACAAACAACACTTCTCTCCTCAATTCTAAATTAATTACAATTAGCAACAACATGACATGGTATTTACCAATCATTAAGTTGTTTAATCAGGGTTCCTCAACGCTTTATAATGGCACACATTTTATTGTATTGGCTGATCAAACGACGGTAGATCAGATCACCCTTGCGGGGACAGTTCAGCTGGTGGCCGATGGAATACTCAATGGCGCCACCGTCGGCGGTTCTCAAATGCAAATCACAACAGATCAAGGATTGGATACTGCCAATATTACACCAGATACTCCGCTGAATCCGGAGTTGGTGGAAACTGCCTATATTGTTGAAATGGATAATCGTCTAGGAAAACTATTTCCGGGCATCACTGGCCAGGGCACCAATCCGGCTGCAGCCTCGCTGAGTCCTCTTTCTTATTCTTTCATAGATGATGATTCTGTGGCTAGCTATTATATCTCAATGCGACGAGCTGGCCTTATAAGTACGATTGCGACCGGTCTCGGAATTAATTCATCGATTCTCGGGCCCCGCGGAACTAGGCTTTCGTTCAGAATAGGGTCTTCTTTAGAAAATAGATCGGGGTACTACTTGTTTGACACCTTTGGTAACGTGGGAACAACCACCATTACCAATGACACCGTCAACCTCGTCGCCGGGACATATAAATACATTGACTCAACCATACGTGTTTCGGGAGTATCTACTGGATATAGAATAGATATACCTGTAAGATACGTGAAATATATATTATAATAGGGTATAAAAGATGGCAACGACATTTAAAACACTAACCAACAAAGACGTAGCTTCCAATTCGGACTTGCTCCATGAGGCTATCCCAATTACGGGAACGATCGTTTCGGGAACCTACGAACCTGATCTAAACATTAAAAACTATGTACATGGGATGTTTCAGTCAGTATATGACTATCCTTATCTAAGTTCTTCAGCAAATCATATATTTGATATAACGGCTGGATTCTCTTCTAATTCGCTTCTTTCGGGATCCACGGCTTCCAGCGTGCAGCGCGCCAAAAAGATCAACATGTACAACATGCTCGCACAGACACATGTTGGGTTTGGCGATAATGGGCAGATTTTAGAGTTTGATCAAGACGGAGATCTTACAGGTGGTGCTAAAATTAAAGAAGCCATCTTTGTAAATCTTACAAGGTTGATCACCAAAGACGAGATTAAGAAGGGTACCTTCCAGGCCACCTTCTTGGTGGGCGGCGACGTACATGCACCCACCACTCCACTTACGGTATATGACGCCAGCGCGACGGAATACCTAGTTAACTCTCCGGTGGGAGAATATACTGTATTACACACAGCTTCCGGCGGAACTGGAACGCCCGTTGGCTTACTATATTATCAAGCAAAACTCTTAGTGCTCACGGCGTCCATATTTGATGGAAACACACCGGATTATTTTGGCGATGGAGCCTCTAGTTACTCTACGATTACTGGTTCTCTTGTGTCGGCATCGATTTCTGGCAATTGCGATGGACTGCGCAACAGATTCCAAAATATGCAGTTTAATAATACTACGGAATTGAATTCTACAATCTATTTCTGTCGAGCGAACCACAATGAGTTCAATTTTAGTTCAAACCCAACTTATTTAAGCAGCAGTCAAATCGTGGTTAAATCTATTGCGCGAGAAAACCCCTGCTCCTTTATTACATCGGTCGGACTATATTCCCCGGATAATGAACTTCTAGCTGTTGCAAAACTTTCAGAGCCACTCAAGAAGGATCCCGCTAACGAATTCACTTTGAGAGTGAGATTGGACTATTAAGGGATGCAATGGCAATCTATAAGTTTCAAGAAGATGATGTCTTCGTCAACACGGTTACAACTTATCCGCAAGTAGAATTTGTAATATATAGCGGAAGCGCTTATTACAACAATGAAGCGAACATTTCCGGCGCGAACATTTCGTCTATAAGACAGGTACCTCCGGGATATATTAATCTTTACGAATACAATGTTGATAGGGCTGGCTATAGTGGCGCAGATATAGGACAGGCCACAAATACGGGTCTGATCCACCCCTTCTTGGTTAAGAATGACACCAGGGTTGCTTTTAGAACCACAACAAATTTAGCATATAATAGCGCCTCTATCGGAGCGGTTATGGAGGGAGTCTACCCCCTATCGGCCACGATTACAAAAGAATTTTATCCAGCTGCTGTGGCGCGCCAAACCCCATCTAGTCAAGACCTCGTCGACCCGGAGTATTTTGTAACAGGGGACGTGACTCACCTGTATGCGCTGAAAAATACTTTAAATTATAATGCATATCTAAGTCCTCATTATGCTTATTCTTCTTCGTTGGGAGATTTAGATACACAGGATGTTGGATTAATATCGATACCGTCTATTTTCTACGGATCGGAAATTAAAAAGGGCTCTGTAGATTTAAGATTTTATATCACGGGTACCCTAGCGGGAAGGCTACAGGACAAGAACCGCAATGGGGAATTGATCGAAACGGTGGGCACATCGGAGGGTAGTGTGGCCGGCGTCGTACTGTATACCGAGGGGTTTGTGGTCCTAACTGGGAGCTGGAGCTTAAACAACGCAGTTACAGATAAATACATAGACGCGGCGATTTCCGATAACCCCAGGTGGGTTTATTTTGCGCAGTCTATTGCCTGCTCGACAGGCAATGGCAATTGTTCCGGGATTCCATCGCCTGTTCAATATCCAGCGGTGTCATCTTCGTTTGTAATGAATATGTCGGGCACGACTAAAGTACAGACTGTAACGATGTTTGCTACTGCTCCGAAGGGGCAATTAAATCATTCCAATAATCCGACCTATCTGTCCTTTACCACTGGAAGTTCAGCGCAGACGGGCTCTCTAGCTTACATAGAAAATCCCAAACGTTCTATTAAAAATATTGTAAAATCGATATATAATGATCCTGCAGGAACGTTTGAAAAGACGACTTATATTTCCAAGGTGGGGATTTATGATGATAATCAAAATTTGATTGCCGTGGCTAAGTTGGCAAATCCCGTGAAGAAGGTTCCAGGTAGAGACTTTACTTTTAAATTTAAATTGGATATTTAATGTTTTTAGGGCTTGATGTTAGCACCAGCATAGTTGGTGTGACTTGTATAAATAAGAGCGGTGATATAATTTTTTGCGATCACTGTGATCTCCGGAAGAGCAAGGGGCTATTCGAAAAAGCAAAAGTATTAAAAAAGTTTCTCACTGACCGAAGATACTTGCAGGCCATAGTCCAAGAGATTTGGATTGAGCAGCCATTTACTTTTTTTAAAAGTGGGCGCTCGACTGCTAAAACAATGGCCACGTTGCAACGGTTTAACGGCATGGCGTCGTTAATTGTTAGTGATGTATTTGGGATAGAGCCTGAATACGTTGGAGCTAACGAAGCACGCAAACTGGTTGGTATCAGGATGCCGCGAGGATCCAAAGCAAAAGAAGAAGTTTTAAAGTTTGTGCTTGACAAAGTACCCCAGTTTGATGTAGAATATACTAAGCATGGGAATCCTAAAGCCGGCTATGGCGATAGAGCCGATAGTCTTGTGGTTGCCATGGCTGGGTGTAATTTATGGAAGCAGAAAAACTTAGAATCTTAAGAGAGATTCTCGGACCTAATCATAAGTCAAATGAAGAGAGGCTATTTCGTTGTCCTTATTGCGAACATCATAAACCGAAGCTCTCAGTTAATATAGGGAAAAACGTTTATAAGTGCTGGGTGTGCGATACGCGCGGCCAAAACATTTATCATCTGGTAAGGAGATTCGGAGCCTACAAGCATCGGCAGGACTGGCTTCAATTTGAAGAGGAGGTAGATTATTCAGCCTTCGAAGAGTTATTTGGGAAGAGGGAGGAGCCCGATCAGGTCGTACCACTTCCAAAAGAATATATTTCTTTAGCCAATAAGAAGTTACCGCCCACTGGTTTTATGGCGAGGAAATACTTAAAAGAGAGGGGCATCACCAAAAAAGATATAATTTGGTGGAAGATTGGCTATTGCTCCTCTGGAGAATATGAAAATCGTATTATTATTCCTTCGTTTAATGAAGGGGGAGATGTTAACTATTTTATTTCGCGCACCTATAATGGAAGTTATCCAAAATATAAAAATCCACCTGTCGATAGAGATGTGGTGTTTAATGATCTTTTTATTGATTGGACATCGAACATAGCTTTAGTGGAGGGTGTATTTGATGCCATTGTGGCAGGCAGCAATTCTATTCCTTTGTTGGGGTCTACTCTGCGGGTGGATTCTCAGCTATTCGAGAAAATAGTAAAGAACGACGCATCCGTGTATATTGCATTGGATCCGGACGCAGAAAAAAAATCATTAGAAATTATTAAAAACTTCTTGACATATGACGTCGAGTTGTATAAAGTGGATATATATCCCTTCAAGGATGTTGGAGAAATGACAAGAGCTGAATTCCAAGAAAGAAAGAAGAATGCAGTTCGTATGAACTTCGATAAGCTCTTACAACATTCTATTTTAGCTTAAAAAAAATATGTATAAAATCGCTCATTGTGCCGACGTGCACATTAAAAACTTGAAATATCATTATGAATACCGCAAGGTATTTGAATCTATGTACGAAAGCCTTAGAGAGGAGGAGGTGGACTTTATCTATGTCGGCGGCGACATAGCGCACACCAAGACACAGATCTCACCAGAATTTGTAGAGCTGTGTTCCGAATTCTTATCTACGTTGGCAGACATTGCACCCACGTATGTAATCCTTGGCAACCACGATGGAAATCTTAGAAACTCTTCCAGACAAGATGCTATCACGCCCATTGTTAATGCTCTCGACCATCCGCACCTTCATCTGTTAAAAAACTCTGGTGAGGTAGAAATGGCGCCAGGTTTGGTGATGAATGTTTTGTCTGTGTTCGATGAGGAGAACTGGGTAAAGCCTACTGATTCAGACAAGATTAATATTGCTGTCTATCATGGGTCTATTGCTGGGGTGAAAACAGACATTGGGTGGATTATGGATCATGGAGATCATGACGTCTCGATATTTGCAGACCACGACTATGCAATGCTTGGGGATATCCATAAAACCAACCAAATTTTAGACACCGAAGGTCGCGTACGCTACTCAGGATCTATTGTCCAGCAAAACCACGGAGAGACCAACGACAAGGGGTTTTTGATTTGGGAAATCGAAAATAAGGACGTTTTCAAGGTAAAACATATAAAATTGCTCAACCCGCGCCCGTTTGTGACGATTGAGCTGACTCCGAGGGGTAGGATGCCAAAAGGGACCCAAATCGCTCCAGGGGCGCGCCTGCGGCTCGTAAGCAACAATAACCTCCCTTTGAACGTTATGAAGCGCGCTGTAGAGGTGGCCAAACACCGATTTAAGCCCGAAAGCATCACTTTTTTGAATAGAGCAGCTGGGGAAAGAGGCACTATAGATATAAATGGCCATGGCTTCTTTAAAGAGAATCTGCGAGACATATCTGTACAGGAAAAGTTAATGAGAGAATATCTCAAAGACTACGAGGCTTCCGATGAAATGATGGAGCGAGTCTTTGCCTTAAATCAGAAATATAATTCTATAGCCGAGGCTGCAGAAGACGTTGCGCGAAATGTTAATTGGAAACTGAACAGCTTTGAGTGGGACAATCTTTTCAATTATGGAAAAAACAATAAGATAGATTTTGAGAAACTGAATGGGATTGTTGGCATCTTCGGGAAGAACTATTCCGGGAAGTCGAGCATCATCGACGGTCTTCTTTATACTTTATTCAACACGACGTCTAAGAACGAGCGCAAGAATTTAAATGTAATTAACCAGAACAGAGATTCGTGTCGTGGCAAATTAACGCTTCAAATAGGGGAGAAAGCCTATACCATTTCTCGCAAGTCAGAAAAATATATTAAGAGGCTAAAGGGGGAAGAGTCTTTAGAGGCAAAAACTGATTTAGACTTCGATTATTATGATCCCGTCGTGGATGAAACTCACAGCCTTAATGATACGTCTCGTATCAAGACAGACGCTGCCATTCGTAAGCACTTTGGCACGATAGAAGATTTTCTGTTAACATCTATGGCGTCACAACTAGACTCTCTTTCTTTTATCAAAGAGGGTTCAACTCGTCGCAAAGAAATTTTAGCCAAGTTCTTAGATCTAGAAGTTTTTGAGAAAAAGTTTAGGCTAGCCAAAGAAGATAGTTCAGATTTAAAGGGGGTCTTACGCCGGATAGGGGACAAGAATTTCGAGGAAGAAGTGACCAGAGCTACGGAAGAAATTGAAGCTACGCAGATTGAGTTGGCTAATCACGAACGAGAGTGTGATGTGATGGTGGAAAAGATATCTCTGCTGGAGGTTGACCTTGCAACAGCTAACGAGGTGATGGAGTCTATCCCCAGCGGTATAATAGATATTCTAGATGCGCAGCAAAAAAAGATAACATTGACACAGAAGCTAGCAAACGCCAAAGAGACAAACAAGGTCAGAAAGAAGGGTATAGCAAAAACAAAAAGCCGCCTTACAAGATTGCGGCACTTCCTGGGTGAGTTTGATATTGATGAGTTAGAACGTAAACAAGAGCAAGTAGAGATGAAACAAAAGCTTTTGGATGCGACAGTAAATAAGGCCAAGCTTCTTCAAAAGGATTTCAATTCTAGAAATATCAAATTAAAACTTCTTGATGAAGTTCCGTGCGGCGACGGCTTTCCAATGTGTAAGTTTATACACGATGCGCACGAGGCTAAAAAGGGAATCAGAAAGATACAAGAAGATGCCCTGTCACATGTCGACACGATTAAAAACTTAAGACAGAGTCTCGCGATTTTAGAACCCGCTGCAGTCTCCGAAAGCCGACGCAAGTATAATGATGTTTTGGCGGTGCGGACTAGAGAAGAACTCTCTCTTAAAGACGAACAGGTTCTCTACGAGAGGTCCAATGCGGAGATTCTTTCGTATGAGAATGACTTAGCTTCTTTGCAAAGCAAAATTGAAGAGTACGAGGAAAATCGAGACACAATAGAAAATTTCGAACACTTGACCAAGCAACGCCGGAGGATCATAGCTGAGGTAGAAGAAAGCAAGAAAGAGCACGCTGCTTGCAGAAAGCTTATACTCCAGCACTACAGCAAGAAGGGCTCTTTAGACCAAAAGCTGAAGAACTTGACCGAGCAGCAAAAGGAAATGAGAGACATACAGCAAGAGTATGCTGCTTACGATCTTTATCTGCAATGTATGCATTCTAACGGAATAGCATATGATATAATCAAAAAGCAGTTACCAGCGATCAACAACGAGGTTGCCAAAGTTCTAGCCAACATAGTTTCGTTTGAAGTGTTTTTCGAGGACGACGGCGCTCGTCTTAATATTTTCATTAAGCATCCTAAGCACGATCCTCGCCCCATTGAAATGGGTTCCGGAGCTGAAAAAACAATTGCCGCCATGGCTATTCGTTTGGCGCTCTTGTCGGTGTCAAATTTGCCCAAGGGAGACATCTTTATTCTTGATGAGCCTGGTACCGCACTTGATGCCGATAACATGGAAGGCTTCGTGCGAATTCTCGAACTAATTAAATCTTATTTTAAGACTGTCGTTTTGATCTCGCATCTGGATAACCTCAAGGACTGTGTTGATACACAGATTATAATCGAGAAGCCGGCGAACTACGCCAAAGTCGTACAATAAATAATCTCACTTGGTTTGTCTCTTAGAACTAATTATAGTAGAGGAGAGATAGTACAATGAGACACCTTTTAGACAAAGGACTACAAAAGCTAGTTTCGCGTAAGCTTTTAGCGTGGGGAACGGCAACAGCGTTGCTGTTGTTTGCAGGCTTGACTTCGAGCGACTGGGTCATTATAACTACGGTTTATATTGGAGGCCAAACTGTGGTTGATGCGGTGGCGCGCCTTAAAGGGGTTGCGTGAGCCTCCTGCTATTAAAAAGTAGAATTAAGAAAGTTGGGTCGTGGCTTAAGCACCGTTGGTATGTACCGTTGCTTATTCTTGCTTTGATAGTTGCTGTTTTGATATGGACGGTGACGAGGAACGGCGCCTATATAGCAACGCTTCTTGATGTTTTGGAAAACTCGCGAGAGTCATATAGAAAAGAAGTAGAGAAACTAAATGAAATTCGTCGTCGAGAAGACGAGGAAAAGCGCCGCGTTTTATCCGAATACAACAAAAACATTGAGAAGTTAGAGAAAGAGTATGTCGGTAACAACGAAGAGTTAAATGCAGCCAAAAAGAAAGAAATTAAAAAATTAGTTGAAGAGGGGTATAATGATCCTGAGAGGCTCTCCCGAGAGCTAGCTAGATTATATGGACTGGAGCATGGCTAAAAAGATAATATCTCTATTCTTGGCCTCCTTTTTCGTTTTTCCGCCGATTGCAATTGCCGACGAACTCGAAGAGCCAACCTACGATATTGTATCGCTAAAGGTCGGTGATCCCGCACCCTTCGACGGCGTCCTTTTAACTACAGACGCGGCAGCTCAAATTGCGGTAGATAAGAAGTTTGAAGACGCAGAGTGTGAACTGCGAATTGCGTATGAACTTCAGATTCAACAACAACACTACGAACTACAGCTCTCATATAAAGAAATTGAAATTATGTCTTGGAAAGACAGGTATGAGTCCATGATGATTTTAAAGACCACTGAGATCGAAAGACTCCAGGATTTAGTTATAAAGCAAGATCCTTCTAAAGAACCCTGGATGGTTGCTTTGGGCTTCGGAATCGGTACGCTCTCTTCTATTGGTATCTTTGCCATTTCAACGGAGATTGTTAATTGAGCACCGCGCCGATCTCAGAGGTATCCGACGCATGGCCTCAATTTACGATGCGCGCAATAGCTGCAGCATCGAATGCGATGACTGTCTAATGAGCAAACACAAAGAGCGCGTCGCAAAGTATGAAAAAGCCATATCAAAAAAATATGGTACCGAAGCAATTGATAACCCGCGACGATTTTGGACCGATGAGAAAGAGAAAGAATATCTTGAGCAGTCTATCCAAGAACGACAAAAGTTTGCCAAGCTATCTGAAAAGCAGGACAAAGTGGAACAAGATGGTTTTTTAATCAACCAAAAACTACTTAATAAGAATACAAATAGGGTTTGCCCCGTTTGTGAAAAATATTCGTTTGATGGACGCGACGGTATGTATATGAATAGGTTTTCAACGTGCTATATGTGCTATATCCAATGGATAGATGGTAGAGAAGAAAGATGGTTATCCGGATGGCGACCAAATAAAGAGGGGGTGATATAAATGGCTACAACACTAGAAATTATTCAAGGAATTTCACAGGCAGCGGCTAACGCCTATGACGGCGCTCATGACGAGTCTTTAATTGCAGACGAAGAACCGCGCAAAGTGGGACTCCGACGAGAAGAGGGAGACTTTATCCGAGACAAGCGTATCAACGACGGGTTTAAGGTGAAGTTTAAAGGACCGCTTTTAACTATTTTATATCAATCTGAGATAAGACTAAAAGATGTGGCACAAAAGGGTTTCGAGAACGAAACTGCTGGAATGATAAACAAAGTTGCATCCTTCCTTAAGAAGGAATATAAAAAAGTCACCGGAGACACCCTTACCTTAACCAGGGTGGGCGAGCCTGATATATTAGTGCAAAAGCTTTCCAACTATAGAACCGACGTCCGCGCCACTTGCGACTACAAAATTGGCGGTATAGGTGATGTTAAGGAAGTTAACCCGGATAAAAAAGACGGCCTAGATAAAGCAGTTCGAGACTGGCTTGCTCTAGGTCCCAAGAACAAGCGCCCCTCTAACGATACGCGCAAGGGATAAACAACAAAGTGTTATGGGGTACAAGCTTACTAAGCAGGAGATTGTAAAAGAAGTAGTAAAAGCCGGCAAAGATCCGATTCATTTTATTACAAATTATTGCAAGATATCTCACCCTCAACGAGGAATAATCCCCTTTAAAACCTATAATTTCCAAGAAGATTTGTTAAAAGATTTTAATGACTATCGTTTTAATGTTATTCTGAAGGCCAGACAACTAGGAATATCTACTGTTACTGCGGCATATACGGTTTGGCTTATGCTGTTTCACCGTGATAAAAATATTTTAGTTGTAGCTACGAAGCTTCAAACTGCAACCAACTTGGTGCGCAAGGTAAAGAAGATAATGAAAACTCTGCCGGAGTGGATGAGAATATCTAATATATCGATAGACAACAGAACATCTTTTGAACTTAGTAATGGATCTCAAATTAAAGCCAGTAGCACTTCCTCAGATGTTGGACGTTCCGAGGCCTTGTCGTTGTTGATAGTTGATGAGGCCGCTCACGTAGAAAAGCTGGAAGATTTGTGGGCCGCTCTTTATCCCACCCTATCGACGGGGGGACGTTGTATCGCTCTTTCTACCCCCAATGGAGTGGGGAACTGGTTTCATAAAACCTGTGTTGAGGCCGAATCCGGTACAAACAATTTCAATTTAACAACCCTACTATGGGATGTTCACCCTGACCGTGACAAGCTTTGGTTTGAAAAAGAAACCAAAAATATGTCTAAGCGTCAAATTGCACAAGAGCTGGAATGCAGTTTTAATGTATCTGGTGAGACGGTTATACATCCGGACGACATACTTCATTTTATAGAAATAGCCACAGAACCCAAATATCGCACCGGCTTCGATAGAAACTATTGGATATGGGAGGAATACCAGGAAGGAGTCCCCTATTTTATTTCTGCAGACATCGCTCGGGGCGACGGTAAAGACAATTCCGCCTTCCATGTTTTTAAATCCGACCCTTTAGAAATTGTTGCCGAGTATATAGGCAAGCCAAATCCGGATGATTATGCTGATATTTTATTTGATGTTGGGAAAGAGTACGGCAATTGCATGATTGTTGGCGAGAATAATAATATAGGATTTGCGGTACTTAATAAACTTGTCGATAAGGGTTATAATAATATATACTATTCTACTAAAACTTCCCACGACTATGTTGATTCCGCTACGGCGCAGTGGCAATCTAATGTTGTTCCCGGGTTTACCACGTCACTTAAGACGAGACCTTTGGTGATAGCTAAGATGGAAGAGTTCATGAGGAACAAACTAATTAAAATAAATTCTAATCGTCTGCTTAGTGAAATGAAAACTTTTATCTGGCAGAACGGTAAGGCCCAAGCTATGAGATCTTATAATGATGATTTAGTAATGTCTTTCGCAATTGGCTGTTGGGTAAGGGATACGGTTTTGGTTGAAAATAGCAGGGCCCTGGAGTATAGTAAACATTCACTGTCGTCCATTTCCACATCCAATCGCTCTTTTAGTACGACCATTCCGGGGATGCTCGGCCATAGAATCAGCACCGAAGACGAACGCATGCAGACGGCCAGAGAATTTAATAAAAAATATCTAGGAATCATCAAGGGATAAATAAATGGCAGACAATAAAAATAATCCACGCAATCCCGCATCTCCTCTCTTTAAGAGATTAACGCGAATATTTTCTGGCCCGCTTATAAATTATCGTGCTCAGTTTACCCGCGAAGAGCGTCGTTCAGCTCTTGACAAATATCAGACTCGATTCAGAAGCCTAAGCGGCCACCAGTTCAAGCGCACCTCAGACAACCTATCTCGCAACTACAACATGATGACCTCCGCAGCAATGCGGAACCAAAATCGCAATGAGCGCTATATTGACTTTGATCAAATGGAGTACATGCCAGAGATTGCGTCAGCGTTAGACATCTATGCTGACGAAATGACAACCTCTAACGAGTACAATAAGCTTCTTAAGATAGAGTGCCGCAACGAAGAGATTAAAGAAATCCTTGAGTCGCTATTCTATGATATGCTAAACATTGAATTCAATGCGTTTGGGTGGGCTCGGACGATGTGTAAGTTCGGAGACTTCTTTCTCTATTTGGATATCGATGAGGTCCTGGGGGTAAAAAGTGTCATCGGCCTTCCTTCTGGAGAAGTTGAAAGACTAGAAGGTCAGGATCCAACCAATCCCAATTATGTACAGTTCCAATGGAACACCGCCAATATGACTTTCGAGAATTGGCAGGTTGCTCATTTTAGAGTTCTGGGCAACGACAAACATGCTCCGTACGGAACCTCTGTTTTAGATCCGGCCCGCCGTATCTGGCGCCAATTAGTTTTAATAGAAGACGCCATGCTAGCTTATCGTGTTGTGCGAGCACCCGAACGACGGATGTTTAAAATCGATGTGGGTAATATACCCCCTCAGGACGTGGAACAATATATGGAGAAGGTTAAGACCTCCCTGAAAAGAAATTCTATAGTTGATCCTACCACAGGTCGCGTTGATTTGAGATATAACCCGCTCTCGGTGGAGGAAGATTATTTTATTCCTATTCGCGGAGGAGTTGGATCGGACATTACCACCCTTAAAGGCGCCGATTCACTAAATGATATTGATGATGTCAAATATATCCGTGACAAACTCTTCTCTGCTATTAAAATTCCTCACTCATATCTCATGATGGTTGAAGGCGGTTCAGAGGACAAAACGACTTTGGCCCAGAAGGACATTCGTTTTGCCAGAACAATTCAAAGACTTCAGCGAGTACTTATTTCAGAGTTTGAGAAAATTGCTGTTGTTCATTTGTTTACGCTAGGCTTCAGAGGCGAAGACTTAATTTCGTTTAAAATAGCTTTGAATAATCCGTCACGACTAGCCGAACTTCAAGAAATTGAACACATTCGAACCAAATTTGATCTTGCGAATAATGTTGTAGAGGGTATGTTTAGCAAGCACTGGATAGCAAAAAACATTTTGCACCTCACGGACGAAGAATTCTTACGGAACCAAAGAGAAGCATTTTACGATAGGAAATATCAAGCATCTCTTGACGCCGTTACAGAGTTGGCAGCTCAAGAAATTGCTGGCGGTGGTGGCCTGGGCGGAGAACTGGGTGGCGCCGGAGAAGAGCTTGGTGGAGGCGAACTAGGTGATGAGCTGCCTGCCCCGGGCGACGAACTTGGCGGTGGTGATCTAGGCGCCGAGGAAGGCGGTGATCTGGGCGGAGAAGCCGGCGGCGGAGAAAGCTCTCTATTGGCCGCGCCGGCCCGTAGAGAAGATAACCCCACCGCTCAAAGCTTAGAGCCTCAATCAAAGGGTAAGAAATATTATAAAAAGAAAGACGACACTAGAAAAACTAATAAGCAGGGACCCACTACTAGAAAATTGCGTCCCAGCCACGGATCGTCTAGGCGAGATATATTTCCAGGGCATCAACTATTGAATGTCAATGCACTTTACGAGGAACTTCAACCTAATTACAATAACGACGATACCGAAGAAATTAACTTGTTAGAGAACACTAAAGGAATCAGAAAACTAATTATGGAGCTTGAAACCAAAGAGGCGGAGACCAAGGTAAGTGAGAAAAAAGCACAATAAAAAACGAAATACAGCCTTCTTGTATGATGTGTTAGTTAAGGAATTAACTAAGACTATCATCGATAAGGATTTTAAACAAAAAAATGTTATTTCCACCATTATAAAAGAACACTTTGGGGGCGCTACCGCTCTCGGCAAAGAGTTGCTTCTTTATAAAACACTATTAGAGACTACCGATCTTGAGCCGCGGCTGGCTGAAAAGCTTTTAAACGAGACCAAGATAGCTCGGTCTCAGCTAGACAGCAAAGATATATTCGATAGTCAAACTGCAGTCATTAACAAAATTAATAAGACTCTTTCAAAAGAATCATGGAACACATTTGTTCCAAATTTCAAGTCATTGGCTTCAATTTCTGCTATCTTTAACGGATCCTCCACCATTAAGCAGCGAGTTTTGTATGAAGATGCGGTGGTCAATACAATGAGCAACTCCGCCGAGACCAAAGAAAATCATATGAAGCCTATTGATAATATTGTTTATCGTTCCTTTGTTAAAAACTATAACGAACAGTATGCGACCCTTATGAAAGAACAAAAAGAGTTGTTAAGCAAATATATTGCTTCTTTTGCAGACAATGGATTGCAATTAAAAGTATATTTAAATGAAGAGATCGGGCGCCTAAGGGAAGTAGTCGAGGAATCCCTTACCCTTGAAGAGGTTTTTGTCGACGAACAGATGGTTCTAAAAACGAAAGAAGTTTTAGATATTCTAGAGGGCTTTAAAGAATCCGACCCCTCAGAGGAAACAATTTCCCAGGTGCTGAAGATACAAGAGCTGGTCCGGGAAATTCAGTCAAATGATTAAGATAACCGTAGGTGGACCTCAGGCTACTGTAGAATTAAATGCCAGGAAAACATTAGAAGGAAATCTTTTAATAATGGATCATGATATTATTGATATTGTTTTATTACCAGAAGGCAATAAAGTAATAACCTTTCCAAAAAGCAAGGGAATAGAAGATGCTTACGGAACTCAATCAAGATTTTTCGAGTTCTTGGCTGACAAGGGAGTCATAGCCAGAGATAGCATTCAGGGCGGCAATATATTTAACTCGCTAGAAGGGCAAATCCCGATAAGTGAGGGTGCCAATTCTTTGCAAGCGGCGGTGTATGTTATATCCGAGTTTGTTATTGAAGAGGCCGATGCTAAACTAACGGCCGAAGAATACGAGAAAGATCTGGAACAGTACTATGTCCACCCGGGCGACCGCGACACAACGGAACTTGGCGAGGTCCCGCAAGAAGCCCAGAAGGGCGCCATGGTTCCGGGGTATTACTACATTCCGCTACGCTACAAGATGTAGAAATGTCTCTAGTTTATTTCATCTTAATCGCCTATGGTCTCACCCAACTTCTTTGTTTTTCAAAGATACTAGATCGCATTCGGCCCTCACATTATTTCTTTTCTTGTCCTATGTGCATAGGATTCTGGGTGGGCGTCTTTCTTTGGGGAGTTAACCCGATGACAGAACTATTTACCTTTAGTAATAGTCCGGTAACTGGTTTGTTATTGGGCTGCTTGAGTTCAGGTACTTCATATGCCTTAAATATGATTATCTGCGACGATGGAATACAGATAGGAAAAGGAGAAAAACATGGCTAAATGGATGTTACAACCAGTACGACGCTGCTGCAAAGGCAGTTGACTACTTTCGATTTAAAGGAATAAAACAATGGCACGCAGAAAAAATGTAAAAAGAATCGATCCGAGATACTTCTTGGATGAGACAGTGAATCGCAACGATGATGGTTCTCGCTTGGAGGAGATCTTTGGTTTTTCTAAGGCAGAGAAGCTAGAAAAACTCTGGAACCCAGAACACGGCGGCCATGGCGGAGATCTCGCCCAGCATTACGTGGCCAAATTTCTGGACAAAGAGAACATCTCCGGAGATGTTTATCCCGAAGACGTTATTGAGAAGGCGAGGGAAATTTGGCTGTCCTCGGACCCTCCCCATACCGGCGACGGTTGGACCGCCGCTGTCGTTGCCGCGGCCAAATCAGCCGTCCAACCCGAAGCCGAAAGGGTCCATGGCAACCGCGCAGAACGTCGCGCGTCAGACAAGGCCCGTGAGGCCGCCACCGCAAAGGAGCGCGCCGCAGAAGCCCGCAAGCGAGCAGCCTACGAGAAAGAACGGGACGCTGAGATCCAGAAGAAAATTGATCGCGAGAACCGCGAGGCTGACCTTGGCACCGGCGGATGGCAGGATGTGTTTGATTTCAGCCATCAGCTAGAAGAAGGATATATGTCAAATCGCATGGGGGGTGACACGACGCAGGGACACATGTCAGATATGTTTAACAGTGATGATCCTCAATATCCTGGACGTCCATTTGTATCCGCCATGGGCGCCGCCCTAGATTTCGGATCCGCTGAAGCACTTAATGCCGTCTGGGCGTTTAAGGGTGACGACGGCCGGGTTGTGGCCGGTTGGCTGCGTGATGGTCTTATTGACATTGCCCGGGCAGATAGAGGCTCTGGGTGGCAGGGTGACCACGAAGACGCAAATCGCGAAGCCGGATACGCGTTCGGCCAAGATCGAATGGTAACGAGCGAGTACCTAGCCGGAAAAGAAATTTCGCCGCGGGATATTCAAGGGATGGATTTTGATAAAGTTATGAAGGCAATTAAATTCAAACCCCTTAAATGGGATCCCGACGCCTATGCCGAGCGGTATGATGGCCTGGTGCGCTACGAGAGACGATAACTATGGCCAAACAACTTCTCCGAGAATATTATGAACTGTGCGACGGCGGCGCTTGCCAAGATCTTCTAACTGAAGACGAAAAACGCTTCGTAAAAGACGGCGGCATGATGCTATCGGGTATGATGCAGATGGCTGAGACCAAAAACGGCAATGGCCGCGTGTATCCTCAAGGAATTCTTGAGAGAGAAGTCAAGAACTATAAGAAACTCGTTAACGACAACCGAGCCCTTGGAGAACTGGACCATCCCGAAGATTCTGTTATAAATCTCAAGAATGTTTCTCACCAGATTACTGATATATGGATGGACGACAGCAAGGTCATGGGGAAAATGAAGGTTTTGGACACACCGTCAGGTGGAATCCTGCGCTCTTTGGTAGATTCGGGAGTGTCCATTGGAATCTCTTCCCGCGGTCTGGGGTCTGTCACGGAAAGTGCCGGCAAAACCATTGTGGAAGACGATTTCCAACTAATTTGTTTTGATATGGTATCAGAACCGTCGACTCCGGGTGCTTTTATGATGCGAGAGAACAAAAACAAGTTAAACGAGGTGTTTACAAAAGCCGATAGAATTAATAGAGCACTGAATAATATACTCACAGAGGGCAAAGAATCATGAGATTAGCCGAGGCAGAGTTAAAACAGATTGTTCAAGAAGAAATTGAACAAGCCATCGAAGAGGGATATCTCGATCGACTGGTGGCAAAAGCCAAGGGCTTCGGAACCAAAACTAAAGCGCATGCTCAAAGCCTCGGCCAACGTGCTGGTACCTGGGCCCGGGAGAAGTCCGGCGCCGACCCAGAAACGGTGGCCGGAGAGCGAGCTGCCGCCGCAGCTACTAAAAAGGCCGGCGCCGAAAGTGCGCGACGCACACGGGCTCTCCATATTATTAAAAAATCGTGGGATAGATTTCATGATGATTTGAAAGCTGTAGGGGCCTACGAGGTTCCTGAGATAGTGGTGGCGAGAGATGCCATGATGAACGCAATCGAGAAGCTTACACCCGACCAGGCAGCGCCTGCGCCCGAACAGGCAGAAGATGTTGTAGTTGCCGCTGTTAATTCAAATAATTTAGCCACACGAGATGCAGATAATTTTGGGGATGATGGGAAGCTTAACGCTCAGGGTCTTAAGCTTGCCAAAGCTCAAATCGATTTCCTGAAGAAAAAGGGGAAGGCGGTTCCTGGGCTACTTTCTCAACATGTTGCTGCAGCAGGCGCGCCTGATCCGGCCGATGCGGAGACCATTCAGGTGGCCCCGGTTACCGATATTGAGAGTGCGCGCCCGCGAAAGAAGGATACTGACGATGAATATAGGGATAAGTGGGCGAAGCGCGCCGGGATTAGAGAAGAGTAGAATTTCTCTTGCGAGGTTTATATGAAACGTAGTGAACTTAAAAAACTTTTAAAGCCGCTGATCAAAGAATGCATAAAGGAGGTGATGCTTGAAGATGGTATTCTTTCAGGAATTGTATCAGAGGTGGCTACCGGAATGGGTAGAGTTCAAATTGTTGAAGCTGGACCTAGAGAAAAAGCAGCAGCAAGACCCCCCAACGACGAAAAGTTCGCAGAGATGCGTCAAGAATCGGCGCGAGAACAAAAAACCAAACTAAATGAACAGAAACAGAAACTCTTAGACGCTATAGGTAGAGACGCCTATAACGGGATAGATCTGTTTGAGGGCACAAGCGCACTAAAGTCAGCCGGCCCAGCACCCGGAGCAGGGCCCTCCCCTCAAGGACCCTTGGCGAACGTGGACCCCGAAGATTCTGGGGTTGACATATCCAACTTGTTTGGGAGCGTTGGAAGAAGCTGGCAAGCTCATATGAATTCAACTAAATAAGGGACTCTCGTGGCAGTAAATGTATCAGTGGTAAAAAGACCTCACGAGAGTCCCGAACGGCTAATCAGAAGGTTTATCAAGAAGGTGAAAAAAGATAGAGTACTCGAAACCTATCGAGAACGCTGCTCATATCATGTAAAACCTTCGGTTAAAAAAAAGCTAAAACGAAAAAAGGCGCGCCGCGAAAGAGAACGTTTAGAAAGAAAACTTAATAAAAGGAAATAGTAATCAGTGATGACTAATTATAACAGTTTGGAGAAGAAAAAATGACATTTAACCACATGAAGCCGGGCCTTTTTAATGTGGGCTCATATCAAGTATCGGGCGCACCCTGGATAACAGGTTCAAACACGATAGCGGCCGGAACAGAGGACCATATTGTATTTCCTAGGACAGCTAAGGCGGTGACCGTTATTAATACCGACGCCGTCGGATCCGACGACCTTCGAGTTCATTTTAATTCTACAAGCTCAGGAAATGTTGTTGGTGGTCTCCATTTTGTACAGCTTAATAGCGCTACCGATAGTATAGCCTTTAATGTTAAGTGCAAAGAAATATTTGTTTCCAATGCGGGTCCCGGTGTTGGCGCCTATACTGTTATTGCGGAGTTAACAAGCATCCCGTCGGATCAAATGTTTGAACTAACGGGCTCTGGTTTAACTCAATAGGAGAACAAGATCAGTGCCTACCACGTTTAATCCATCTAGAAATATAACCGATGGCGACACAATCGCAGCCGGGAATACTACCGGCTCTCTTCATCAGGTAACAGGCAGCTTAAGAATTACAGGCAGCCTGTTTGTCAATGGTGTCCTACTCACCGGCTCCGGTGGCGGAGGAGGCGGAGGTTCCCCGGGCGCCCCGAACGATTCGGTACAGCGTAATGATGGCGCCGGCGGATTTGCCGGCAACAGCGCTTTCACTATCGATGTTTCAACGAGCCCGCCGGCCCTAAGCGCATCCACAATCAAGATGAGCGGCGCGCTCGACATCCCCGATGCTCTAGTAATAGGCCCCACTTTTGATTTTACGCCTTTTGGCATGGGTATGGTGCATGCTCCGGGATTAATTTCGGTTCCCTCATCTAGCCACCCGCTCGGCATGGCTGGTTTTATGGCTTGGGGCCCCGACGGCCCCGGCGCCAGTCAGCCAGTAACCAGCCTTAGCGCAGATGGCCTCTCCTTTCAATCAAGTTCTACCTCCTGGCCCGTGGGAGGAGGATTTGTCGACCCACCTGTAGGTATATACCATAAGGGCATCCTCTTCAGCGGAACTGCAGGGCCCGGGGGAAGTGGTCCGACCCTCATGACCGCTCCAGAGGGTAACGGCATAATGCTTGCTCCAACCTTCCCTCCAAACTCTATAGGGGGCCCCGGCTCGCCCTCGTTCTACGCTCCGGGTCTTATTACAATTGCTTCTAGCAGCGCGCTGTGCGGGCTGTGGATCATGGCTGATGGTCCTCCCGTAATGCAGCTGACCCCGGGCCAGTTGACCTTTAGCGGCTCCAATACCACCTCCTCGACTGATATTCACCCCCTTGTGAGCGCCGACATGTTTCAGACAAGCGATGGTGCCATTCAGATTGGCCAGATCGGAGATCCTGATGGCCCAGGCGGATTGGGAAATATATATCAATCCGGTACACTGATGATCAGATCGGGTACTCACAATAAGTTTGTAATGCAGGGTTCCAGCGGCGCTCCTGTTGTCATGATAGCCCCCGATGGACTTATGTTCTCCGCTTCCGCCGAGGGGGGAGCGCTCAGCATCATGAATGGTCCCCTAAAGTTTAGCCACCCCGCTCGGGCCTCGATTGATTTCAGCGACACCGGGGAAGGTGCAGCAGCTCTTGAGATGCCGGATAATATGAACGAGGGCTTTATGTTCCGAGTACAGGGCTCGCCCCCAGGAGAAAGTAATTTCTTGACCTTCAAGACTACTACCGGTACAGAATCGGTGGTTTCCAACAAGCCATTGGGAATCGGTCTTCCCGAGGGAGGCGCCAGCCCCAACATCACTCTTGATGTGCATTATACCGGCTCTGGTAATCCATTAAACCTTGGCCACACTCAAGGTGGCGGTGAGGTTGTATTTTTTGGTACAGGGTCCACTTCGATAGGTTCATTACACTATCTCAAGTCGGATGGTAACTGGGCTAAGACAGATGCGAGCGCCACCGGGAGCGGCCACAACCAGCTATTGGGTATCGCTCTTGGAGCGAGTGCGACCGGCAGCGGGATGCTTGTTAAGGGATACTTCAATGCTATCCCATCATACTCAGGATCCTTCACTGCCGGTGGTCCGGTGTATGTTGGTCTAGACGCCGGAGCCATGAGCGGCACCGCGCCCGCATCGTCTAATGAATTCGTACGAGTGGTCGGCTACGGCACAGATAAGTCCAACATCATTTATTTCAACCCGGATAGTACATATATCGAGATAGCATGATATGTCAGCATCAAGTGTGTACTGTGAGAGAATAATTAATGTTGAGGAAGAATAATGGACGTAAAAAATATCCAGGGAGTGGAGATGGCCAATATTAAAACAATCAGCACAGTCGACGCCCAGGAGTGGGAAGTGGTCTATGAAGTAGACTTCACTGGGCTAGCCACTAGTGCCATCCTTAATACCAACCCGGGAACTGACAGCTCTGTGTCTATTTCGGGCCCGCATGCTGTGACCTGGATCTGTAAGTTCGGCTCGGACACCAGCTACGTCAACCGGGTACAAATAGTTGGCGGAACCGGCCTTCAATTTGAGCATCTTGTCGGTGAAACCCAATCACATCTTTATCAAAATCTGAACACAGCACCGAGACTCATGGCTCTTGCATCGAATATTGTTCCCGGCCTCAGCGCCGACGACGTAATCGAATTTCAGGTCCTCCAAGAATCCGACGGCCTTTCCGGCGACTGGCAATTCTATGGGCTTCATATGAATGACGGGAATATGGCGAGCGCTGGCAACTGGGCTCACAACTCGACAATAGACGTTGGTGCTGCTATATATGATCAGCTGCGCACCGGAAATGGAGACATCCAGTCTTCTTATGTAGTTGCCACCGGAGGAACACCAGAACCCGGATTCCGCGCATTAAGATGGAATGCTGGGGCGGGGGGCTTTGAGGGCACCTCAAAATTCACTGACAAATTTATTTCGCCCGCTACGACGACAGACTTTAATAGCACCGGCGTGGTGTCTGCTGCTTGCTCGAATGTTTCCACCGCGGCACCGGTCATCAGTATAGCGAACGGCTATATTGCTCTTCATGCGGCTTATCCGACCCCCGCCGGGGCGCCGACCGCTGCCGCTTATACGGCTACATTTACTAAGTTCCGAGCACTTAAAAGAAGCAATTAAGGTCACGTCCAAATCTATGTGCCTAGGGAGTAGAAACGGATGACAGACTATAAAGTTATTAACACTGTAGCGGCCGCCGATATTAAAATCATATCGAATACTGCTATAGCAGATATTCGTTCAGTTACTGGAGATGTCAAGCAACCTAGCAGCGGCTTTGAGGGCGAGTACGATTTAGACAGTATTGATAAATTTACTAGTATCAACAATATGAGCTACGGATCGAGGACGAGCGGGTGGAAGGGGCCTTGGGTCGGAATCGGCAAGACTGCTCTCGATCCGACCTACTCATGGAAGTCTGCTTGCAGGTCGGTTGCCGAAATATCAGGCGAGGTCGGCGGTACCGCTTACGTTGAATGGAAAAACGACCTAGGCTACAACACCGCTTGGAATATACTGGTCGGCTTAGGCTACGTCGACGATGATAATTGCGGCGGCGTGGATCCACGCGATTGGTTAACGTGGACATGGGAGCTCATTGCCGGTGGGACCAAAGCATGGTGCGGTACGTGCGTAGGCCCCGTCCCACCGGCGGGAGCAACCGCCGGGTACGAGATGGTTGATAATTTTCAAAATTGGACCAATGGAGTCACCGCGAACTTCACAAACTATCGAACATGTAGGCTTGAGGTTAACAGCGGCGTCGTGAGTTGGAAGTACAAGGATGGGGCGGGAAGTTGGACGACAATATATTCTTCTCCCAGAACTGTTGATATAGCGGGGAACAGTAATCTAGTTGCATGCGTCTTAGTAAAATCACCTCATGGATCGGGCGCAACCCCCGAGAATCTCAAGCTCTACGGAAATTTAGTTAATACATAAATAAGTAATTTACACAACCTTCATGAAGATTTAATCTATCAGTGCTACTAATACTATAGTTCGCAACTATTTAATTTAAAGTGTGGTTTTGTGTCGATCGAAGTAAGTTGCCACAGGGAGTGAAATATTAAATTATGAGTGGTTGGGCGTTTATAGGGTGTGGTTCTGGAAGTGTGGCACCAGATTACTGTACAGAACCTCTTTCAGCTAGTGTCATAGTCGGTTGCTCTCCTCTCTCTATTTCTGCCTCCCAAGTTGACGTGACCAGCAGCATACGTATATCTGGATCTAAGCAGATAATGTTTGGCGCGCTTGGCAGCAGCCAATATATTCACGGGGATGAAGCTGGTAATACACTGACCATGCATGCTGACGGCGATTTACAATTCGACTGCGGCGGCGATCGTATTAGTTGGAGGAACTCTGGAGGAACATCCGTAGGAGAGATGAACACCCTCACCCCTGGCGCGTGGATATTCAATGATTCTACGTCGACCGAGGTCATGCGAATAAACAGTAGCAGACACTCACTATTTGTAACAGGCCCGTCGATCTTGGGCAACGAAGTCCACTTGGGCGCCGGAAACCCGGGCAACGAAGTCACAACGAACGGCTTGCTACAAGTCTCCGGAGGGATGCAGTTTGGAATTAGCTCCTCTCTTGCTAGCGGCGGAGGTATCGACCTTGTTTATCAGCCGTTTGTTACGACGGCGAGTATAAATGTTACAAATGTGGGTCGCACCTATGTTGTTTTCAGCGGATCGTCGCCCTTAACGGCTACGTTGGGGCCCATTATGCCAGGACGCCTTGTTAATATCAAGCGTCACTGGGCTATGGGCCATGGCGTAGAAATCGAGACCGCCGGCGGAAATCAAATAGATGGAGCAGCCAGCCTAACGCTAACAAGCGCCGGCGATTCTGTTACATTGCTTAACTTGACAGAGACAACCGCCAGCATAGCATCACATTGGCATATATTTTAGGAGAAATTGATGGCATATAAATTCATGAGAGGTAACATAGTCATTGGTGGAAATCTGGGAGTTGATACGAAGCACCCTCTAGCTAAATTAGACGTTAACGGATCTTTAAGTGTAGCTACGCGGTACCTAGGTGATGCCGGCGATCCGCCGGTCTTCACTCGCGACGCGGACACAGAGGACTTTCACTTCGACATGGAGCCTACGACGACGCCCGTCTCTGTACAACTCCCCACTCTAGCTTCGAGTGTTGGGACCATATATAGTTTTAAGAAAGTCATTGCCGGCGGGAACACAGCCACCGTATATGCGCAGGCCGGCGAATGCATCGATGATGACTGTACAGCGGCTCCCTCGAAAGCTAACGTTACTTTAAGCTCGAATGGAGAGGCTATTATTCTAATTAATGCTGGAGGCCGATGGCGATCGATCGCGCATATGACATCAAATCCATAGAAAAACTCCCAGCAACGTAAGGACGCGAGAGCGACCAAAAAGTAATTCAAATCGTCTTTTCTTTGTCTTAATAACTAATTAAAAATGTAAAGATGTACTGTAGGAGTTAATTTATGTCTTCATTATTGGAACAGGCCATTGTAGATGCGACCGCACTAAAAGAGGCCGCATTAAAAAATGCCGAAAACGCAGTTTTAGAGAAGTATTCTCTAGAAGTAAAAACTGCCTTAGACACCCTCTTGGAGCAAGATGAAGCTCCTGCGGTGGATTCTTCTTTTTTGGATGAAGTGCCACTCGCCCATGAGGATGTGGACATAGAAGGGCTCGAAGATGATGAAACCATTGAAATTGACTTTGATGACCTCCGAGCGCGCCTGCACGCCGAAGAAGAGGCTGGCGTTGAGCCAGAGGCCGACGAGCTTATGAGTTCGGAAGAAACGGCCGAAGAGATCTTTGGGGCCGGCGAAGAAGACCTAGGCGCAGAGGCTCCCGAAGATGACCTAGATATGGATATGGGAGGCCTAGCTGAAGAAATAGAAATTTCTGATGAGCTAGTAGATGCCCTCGCAGAAGAATTAACGGTTGATGTGGCTGCCCGCCTTGGAGGCTGGGCCCCCGTTGCTAGCGGTGAAACGTCAGAACATGTTGCGGAGATGGAAGCAGAAGAAGAAGCTGCAGCCGCCCAATCACAAGAAGTTACTGACGAGCAAGAAAAATATAGATCCGCAGAACTTTATGAAGCACTAAAAGAACATAAAAATGAAATTAAAGATTTACGGTCTTTGCTCGGTGAAGCAAAGACTCAATTGAATATTTTGATTTTGGAGAACGCCAAACTCCTTTATCAGAATAAGGCTTTGAATAGCACCTCCTTGAATGAGCGACAACGCGAAAGAATTGTCGAGGCTGTTCGAAATGCCAGTTCGGTAGAAGAAGCAAAGGTCTTGTTTGAGACTCTTCAAAGCGCAGTGGGTGAACGTAAAGTTCGCCGCTCAGAATCACTTCGCGAAGTAGTAAGCAAGCCTACCGCCTCAATGTTATTATCATCGAATGATTACAAGAGCGGACCGTCTTCTACAGCAGTCGATCCTACCATGGATCGAATGTTACGTTTGGCAGGTTTGAAACAACAATAATAAAGGAGGATTTTTAAAAAATGTCTATTGTTCAGAAACTAACTGAAGGCATCATTAATCGAGATCTCTCAAAAGAGGGCGCGGCTCTTATCTCTAAGTGGGAAAAGACCGGACTTCTAGAGGGCCTTGAAAGTGATCACCTTCGAAATGGAATGGCCTCTTTGCTTGAAAACCAGGCAAAAGAACTACTCCGTGAGTCATCCGCCATGTCGGCTGGTGACGTTGAGGGCTTTGCAGCTGTTGCATTCCCCCTCGTTCGCCGTGTATTCGGCAATCTAATCGCTAACGATCTCGTTAGCGTTCAGCCCATGAGCTTGCCTTCTGGTCTGATTTTCTTCCTAGACTTCACGGTCTCGGATGAAATTGGTGCAGATAATATCGCGACAACTCGTTTGGGTTACCCCCCAAACACATCGTTCTATGGTGGAGGCGTTGTTGGTGCTGGTATCACTCAGGGTGTTAACCTCGATGGGGTTAACGCTGAGCGTGGTCCGTATGCACTTAACAACGGCTACTCGTCACCGACTGGTTCTAACACCGCCGCAGTCACAGCGTGGCCTGTTCTAGTTTCCGGCACCGCCGGCGACCACGATCAGCTACTTGCGGCTGACGGTGTTCAGACCTTGGGTACTTTGACTGGCTTTGATATGGATCTTATTTCTGGCACAACGACTGTTGCTGTCTTTGATATGCAAATTCAGAGCACGGTCGCGTCTCCCGGTGCTGACGGTGTTATCGGTGGTACGACCATTGCTGACTTCGGATTTAATTTCGATGATCTGACCGCGATTCAGGTGAATACCGCCGCCGGCTTCGGCGTGTGGAACTCCGGAACGTTGGCTCGGCGCCTGTGGCGCTTTAGTTCGGCGTCTTTGGCTGGGCCCATTAATGATCGCGCTGCGACCAACTTCTTGATGGTCGTGTGTTCATACGATGGTGCTTTCTCGGCTAACGACATTGTCGCTAGTGTTCAGGCAGAAGCGGCAACGTGGACGTGGCCGATGGTTGATAACTTCAACAACTCTGCAACGTCTCTCGGAGCCATTGCTGGCCACCCCGAGTGGGGACTGGAAGGTAATGAGAACATCCCGGAGATTGATATTCAGATTGATTCCGTGGCTGTTACTGCGGTCACCAAGAAGCTCAAGGCCAAATGGACTCCAGAGTTGGGACAGGATCTTAATGCCTATCACAACTTGGATGCCGAGGTCGAGCTTACTCAGATCCTATCAGAACAGATTGCTCTAGAGATTGACCGTGAAATTCTTAACGACCTCGTTAAGGGTTCTACGGCTGGTTTGCGATATTGGTCGCGTGCCCCAGGTACGTTCCTCAATCGTGAGCTTGGTACTCCTCTTAACATTGCCGCTGCTTTCACCGGTAATGTGAGCGAGTGGTATGAAACTCTGGTTGAGACTGTTAACGACGTTTCAGCTCAGATCCACCGGAAGACTCTCCGTGGTGGTGCCAACTTTATTGTCTGCGGACCTGAAGTTGCCAACATCCTAGAGTTCACCGCTGGCTTCCGAGCCAATGTCGCTGTTGATAGTGATCGAGGGACTGCCGGCGCTGTTAAGGTCGGTAACCTCTCTAAGAAGTGGGATATCTATGTTGATCCGTACTTCCTCCGAAACGTAGTTTTGGTTGGACGTCGGGGAGGTAGTTTCCTAGAGTCAGGATATGTGTACGCTCCGTACGTGCCGCTCCAGACGACTCCCACCATCTTTGGTGTCGAAGATTTCGTGCCCCGCAAGGGTGTCATGACTCGGTACGCCAAGCAGATGGTGCGTCCCGATATGTATGGGCTGGTTGTTATTGCTGATATGGAAGGCTAATAGCTAGATCCTTATTTGGATAAATAAGTGAAAGCCCCGGCTCATTAGAGCCGGGGCTTTCTATTTATGATAGAACCACTATTTACCTTGAGGATATTATATGGCGCTTCCAGTTTTAAGACCAAAGTCTACAACCAATAAAAACGTTTTGCCAGCGACGGGCTCTGAGTCTAATGTGGCTGCGACGTTGCCATTTGGGATATACGCCGCTGTTCCTCAGTTCCTATCTGGCGCGGCAGATCAGGTTGCCTATACATATAAAAAATTGGGCGGCGATGTTCTAGATATTGAATTGACACAGGGTAATATTTATGCAGCCTATGAAGAGGCGGTCCTAGAATACTCTTATATAGTTAACGTACACCAATCAAAGAATGCTCTGTCGAGCTTTTTGGGGCATACAACCGCCTCCTTTGACCAAGACGGCCAGATAGTAGCCGGCGATGGCCTGGCGGGCACGGAGATAGAACTTAAATATCCTAAATTTGATTATGGTTACATGAGGCGCCTCAGCGACCGTGCAATTACTGAAACGGCACTAGGGGGAACAGATAATATTTATTCCGGGTCGTTCCCGACTCATGCTGGTCAGCAAGATTATAATGTACAAAGTATAATATCGGCATCCGCGGCCAACGACGCCTCGGTACCATATTTTGGAAGAGTTGGAAATAGAAAAATTATAATTCGGAGAGTCTATTATAAAACCCCGAATGCGATGTGGCGTTTCTATGGCTATTACGGAGGATTTTCTGTAGTGGGGAACCTACGAACCTACGGGCAGTATGCTGATGATTCCACATTTGATATTGTGCCCGTTTGGCAAAACAAACTTCAGGCCATGGCGTACGAAGATGCTCTTAATACTCGGGTTTCGCACTGGTCTTACGAAATCAAAAATAATAATCTAAGAATATTTCCTCAACCAAATTCCACGTTCCCTGGCAGCCTTTGGTTTAATTTTACCATCCCTCGCGATCCATGGGAGGAATCAGAACCAGACCGCACAACTGGCATAGAGGGTATCAACAATATGAATACGCTCCCATTCCAAAATATTGCGTACACTAGCATTAATTCAATTGGCAAGCAGTGGATTAGGCGGTTTTCTTTAGCTCTGGCAAAAGAAATGTTGGGCCAGGTCCGAGGTAAGTTTAATGTAGTGCCTATTCCGGGTGACAATGTGACCCTAAACCACGCAGATCTCCTGGGTCAAGCAAAAGCAGAGCAAGACGCTCTAAGGGAAGAACTCAGAACAACTTTTGATGAGCTTACATATGCCAAACTTGCAGAGGTGGACGCCGTAATGGGAGATAATACTGAAAAAATGTTGGGCGATATTCCGACCGGCATATTTGTAGGGTAGATAGATGGGAAACCCAGATGACAAATGGACACAACCTGACGCTCCCCCTCCTCCCATGTTTTTTGGGAAAAAAGAGAGAGATCTGGTTAAGCAAGTCAACGATGAATTGGCCGAACGAGTTATTGGTCAAACGGTCCTCTATTATCCCATAGATTTAGACACTACAAATTTTCATCCGTTGTACGGAGAGTCACTCCACAAGACATTCCTGCCACCTGTTCGTGTATACGCGTATGTGGTGGTTGAGAACGAGCAGAAGAACGATAAATATAGTTATGACTACCAAACAAAACTAACAATTAATTTTCATCGTAAGCGACTTACAGCAGATCAAAACTTGTATGTACGAGTGGGAGATTTTGTTCAGTATGGTGACGAATTGTATGAAATAGTTCGCACATACAACGATACGAGATACTATTTTGGCCAAGTGGATCATAAATTCCAGATCAGTGCTGAGTGTGTGCGCGCACGGAGAGGAACGTTCAGGGGCATTAACGATGGCGCCAACCAAAATGGTGCACCATCGGGACAGGTATAGGAGATTCAAGTGCCAGTTAAAAAAACACAAGACGAATTGCAAAACCAGACGGCCAATAGATTTAATTATGTGGGGTCTAAAAACGTACAGGAGAAATTACATGAAATTGTTTTTATGCCCTCCACCCTAGAGACGATTGATTTTGCTTTATATAATTTTGTTAATGATACAATGAATCTTTCTACCACCACTAACGAAGGATTTAATAAGGTGCCGGTTATATGGGCTAGCGCTGAAAGATCTTTCCAAATTAAAAATCGAAAAAACATCCGCGATAGAGAAGAATCGCTGATTCTCCCACTGATTACGGTGGAACGAAAGACTGTGGTAAAAGATCCACAAAAACGCGGCGTTCCATATGCTAACTTATATCCAGTGAACGATGAAAAAGGTGGAACGATTACTATTTCTCGCCGCATAAATCAAAAAAAGACGGCCGAATTCCAAAACAACTTTGCGCGTAGGCGTTATGGCGTAGGCGGAGCTGTCAGATCGGGATTAGAGAGCACCAATAAAAGAAATATGTCTACGCAGAGAGTAGTATATGAAACAATTACCATTCCTCTCCCTACTTGGATTAATGTAACCTATGAAATTAGCCTAAGAACTGAATATCAACAGCAACTTAATGATCTTCTCCAGCCGTGGGTGACTGTTTCGGGGAATAGCACGACTCCTCCCAGGATTGAACATGATAATCACAAATTTGAAGTGTTTTTGGAAGGAGACTACTCCAACGCGAGCAACGCTGGTAACATGGAGATGGCGCAAAGAAATTACGAGACAGTTATATCCGCTAGAGTATTAGGATATTTAATTGGCGAAGGGGACAACCAAGAGAGGCCGAAGCTTGTTCGAAGAGAAAACGCCGTTGAATTTAAATTCGCGCGCGAACATGTTATTTTAGGTGATATTCCCGAAAATATTGATAGTAGAGGATTTTATAGAGAATAATACTGTTAGGTCGCTCTCGTACTATTTAATAATGAATAACATTAGGTTGTTGATCGAGATTTAAAGAGGAGATCTCCTAGTATGTCAGTTAAGAAGTTTAGGTTTGTATCGCCTGGCGTATTTATTAATGAAATTGATAATTCGCA
>Ga0098061_1000003_pt1 | contig 87859 bp, 78 predicted proteins | sample 22_taG_FD_92579 | JGI IMG/M metagenome (GOLD analysis project Ga0098061, IMG submission 92579) | Marine viral communities from the Subarctic Pacific Ocean - 22_ETSP_OMZ_AT15343 metaG | ecosystem: Environmental > Aquatic > Marine > Oceanic | place: Subarctic Pacific Ocean | collected 2015-01-20
GTGAACAGGGAATTCAAGGAGATCCAGGTGAGCCGGGAATGCCAGGGGATCCTGGTGAGCAAGGGGAACCAGGTGAACAGGGAATTCAAGGAGATCCAGGTGAGCCGGGAATGCCAGGGGATCCTGGTGAGCAAGGGGAACCAGGTGAACAGGGAATTCAAGGAGATCCAGGTGAACAAGGAATTCAAGGAGATCCAGGTGAGCCGGGAATGCCAGGGGATCCTGGTGAGCAAGGGGAACCAGGTGAACAAGGCCCTCCAGGGGATGATGGAAGCTCTTCTCCACGTAGTCAAACTAGAATTATGGGTGAAGGAGTATTAGGAATAGTATCAGCTCCTGTAGCTTCAAACACAATATTATATTTAACTACTAGTGGTGGTAGTTTTCCAAGTGAAAAGTGGTGGGATATCACAACAGAACCACAAGATAATGAAGGAAGCGGAAGTGAAAGCCAAATAGCTGCTCAAATAGCACCAGGGAATGAAGAAGAAGGATATCCAGGTGCAGTAGGATATGGTGGTGGTTTTTTCCCAACTAATGATAGTGCAGGCTTAGTAACTGATTTACCAATAACATTACCAATTGGAGATGAAGTCATATATTTTAATACCTATGATCAATATGATGATGGTTGGGATGGAACTAATTTTGAATTAAGAACTCTTCCAGGAGGTGAAGGAGATATAGTTGCTTCTGGAATAGATCCTAATGATGGTTTTGAAGATCCAGGTGGAACATGGCTTGACGGAGAAACAGGAACTAAATGGGAAAGCTCAACAGAATTTATTGTTCCTGGTGGAGAAGAACCAGAAGAAGATTCTGTTCTTTTAACAGTATTAAATCTGAATTCAGATGAAATTGACAGACCATTAAGAATAACATTTGTAGCTCAATCTGAAACACATGAAGTGAAAATAGAAGGCTTAACATTTGCAAATGAATCTGATAATGCTATATCTTGTTATCTTGAAATTATGTTAGCTATAGAAAATGCTCCTGATGAAAACCTTTATGGAAATCCTGGGCAATCTTATTTTGAAACTATAGAACTTGGTGCAGGTCTTATAACTAATTTAACTCCTATTAATTTCTTAATAAGTGAATTAGAAGTTGGTTTAGAATATGAATATTTTTTAAAAGCTAGAGTATCTGAAGCAACAGAAGTTTTTGTTAAAGCGGAAAACATATTTGGACATAAACTAATTAAAATGACTGAGGTTGGTGTTAACTTAACAGAAATATAATAGGAATAAATAAAGACTATATAGGTAATCCTTTAGGTTTTTTCAAACTTTTCATATAAATAAAACTATAAAAATAACTTTCCCCAAATAACAAATGACATTAAGCACTCTTAAGCTTTATTTTAAAATGTTAATTTGTGTCATAGGTATGTTATTTCCATTATTTTTACACTTTTCTGGAGGTCACAATGTGAACTCATTTAGTGAATATTATTACACTCCAGCTAAATTAACTTTTATATGTTTATGTATTATTATGGCAATAAACATGGTAAGTACAACGAAATGGGAAATACCGGCACTTTTAATAATAATAATCGCTATTTTTCCATGTAAAGAATTTAAAATTTTACATAACGCATCAGCTATTATATTTTTTATATGGTGTACTTTAATAATGTGTAAAGATAAACGATTAGCTTGGATGGGATATGTAATGTTAGCGGCTTCTCCAATTTATATAGTTAGCATATATTGGTGTGAAGTAATACAAGTTTTTTTAATATCATTATTCCATTTAAAATATTTAAAAAGAATAAATCGAGTAAAAATTATAAAGAAAAAAAAAAGATATTTCTAATTATTCAAAGTCTACTTCTAATTTAAAATCAAGATATTGAAATTTAACTTCAAAAGTATTAAATTCTGGAGTAACTGAACTATATGATAATTTTATTCCAGTTTGTGATTTTAGTATTGGTCTATTAAAAATCAAAGATGATACAGCATATCCTTCATTGTTTAATAATAATAGTCTAATTGGACCAAGGGTTTGGTTTCTATTATCAAAATCTAAAAAATTTAGTGAATTTTCCAAAAACATAAAATAGTTTAGATATGCATCAGTTAGTTTCATAGTAAGAGATATTTCCCTAGTAAATAAATCTGCTATTGGTTTTGATGATTTATACTCTTGTTTCTTTCCCAATAACCTAGTTTGATCTGCTAATTGCATTGTCCATGATGGAAATTCAATTTGTTGAACGGTAGATGCCATAAAATCTTCAATTGTATCATATGGCAATATTAAGCTTTTATAATATGCTTTATATTTTTCTTTTACTTCATCAGCAAAAAAGTTTTCTGGTAAAAGTAAAACAAAACTATTATTTCTTACGTTTAAAATCATAATTAATCAAAGTGTCCTATTTTAATAATATATTTGAAATCGTCAGGATTCATAGAGTTATTCATATCTATTTCAACCTCTTCTATGTATAGTGGAAACCCACCTATTTCCTTTTCATATTTTTCTAAAGGAATATCTATATCCTCTATATCAAATTCATCTATATAATCTCCATCAAATGAAACATATTCTCCACGCATACCTATTCTTCTTAATGAAAACCTAACTCCTTCTATTCCTGATCTTTTATATTCAAAGTCTAAATCAAATTCAACGATAACATAGTGTAATTCCAATTCAGTATCTTCACCTTTATCTGGTTCGTTGAAAAGGTTTACCATTCTAATGATAGAATCTTGTTGTATTTCTTGCTTAAATGAATCATCTAATTCGAAATTTTCATAAAGCGATATGTGTTTCTTTTTATGCATTATATATTAACTTTTTTAAATCCCCAGGGGGCATTCTCGAACGTTCTAATGTGCTTAAACGTATATGACTCATTACTACTTATAATGTCTTTAAATTTATCTAATTCAAGTCTTTTTATATACTTCCCAACATCCGGTCCGGGCTTTATATTATATATATCCATTACGTCTTTACCAGTTATAGAAGTATTATAGTTTAAGAAAGATGTAATTAGTTTAGTATCAATATTATTTCTAACAGCAAACTCTTTTATTTGATCTTCTGTTAACGTTGTTCTACTTTGACCTTTCTTAATATCATATGCATTATCTTCCGATAAAGATAATAATGAAATTAAAAATTTAATGTTTTCTATTTCCTGATTAGAATATGCAGATTTATTCAATTGTTTCTCAACCGTGTGTAAATTATTATCTTTTAATAATGAAGATATTACAATAATAGGATCACTTGTCTCCGCGTAATCTGCGTTTATATTTAAATTTGGAAATAACCATTTAAATAGATCGTACTTTTCTATTAATTTTAAAAAATAAACAGTGGATAAGGATTTTAATAATCCTTTAATGAATTCATCTCTAATTCTTTCAGATGAAATGCCATCTAAAGAAGAATCTTTAATAAGAGCATCGTTCATTTGCTTATCTAATTCAGATCCCGTTATTCCAGCAAATCTAATAGCTCTAAGTATTCTCAACCTATCTTCATTAAATCTTTCAGACGGATCACCAACAGATTTAACTATTCCATTTTTTAAATCATCTACACCACCTACTAGGTCAACTATTTCTTCGGTATCAGTATCATAGAATAATGCATTTATTGTTAAATCCCTCCTTTTAACATCTCCTTCTATATCTGTAAAAGCAACTGAATCTGGTCTTCTTCCACTTCCTATATCTTCTCTAAATGTTGCTATTTCAAATTCACCAGATGGAGTATCAGCTAACCATATACCGAATGCCTCACCAATAGGTAACATTTTATAAACGTCCTTTAACATTTTATTTACTTCATCGGGATGTGCATCAGTTGCTATATCATAGTCCTTTGGTTTTATTCCAGATATTGCATCTCTAACTGCGCCGCCTACTAAATATATTTTATATCCATTGTCCTTAAATATATCTCTTATTTTAAGAATATCTTCTGGTAAATCAATATGGTGCTTTATGCGCTTTTCCATTATTTAGTATCTATGGATTTTCCTGAACTATCTATGTTTAAACCGAATCTTCTAATATTATTTCCTTTATAGAAAGTAGTATCTTCACTAAAGCTAGGAAAGTATGTTTCCATGTCTAAAGAAAAACTTATATTTACTCTTTGATCTGTTTCGTATGTAAAATCATATTTTTTCTCAAAATTTTCTTGATCTGGAAATGTAAATTGTCCTGGTATCCTAACGCCTCTATATTGAAAATAAACTACTCTATTTTTATAATACATATCCATTACTTTTTCCATTATCTTAAATGATTTATTTAAATTATCAACTAATATTTTAGCATCAAATTTTAATTGTAATGGTAAAGAATATAATCTAGACGAATATGCTTTATTTATTTTTTCATCGTTTTCACCAAGTTCTTGTTGTAGAAACGATCCTCTAACGAATTTGTTTGTTATAGCTGAGCTTTTAATACTAAATGAATTTAATGTTACTATTCCTCTAGGAACTATATCATAGTTTCCTTCTGCGTGTTTAGGTATTTTACATTCATTAGGAACATCTATGAAAAAATCTTTCATAAATCCTTCTCCACCTGAGAAATTATAGAAAAAAGGAATTTCATGCTTTTCCACTTTTCCATCTCTAACTAAATCAATTTCTATCTCTCTATTTAAAACGTCCAATAACGAAAGAGTGGCGTTTCTAAGAAAAATATCTTGTACATTTGTATTTCTTATATTTTGATTATCTAAATTCATATGTTATTATTTATTTTATTATCTATTTCTACTTATAAACGGAACTTTTATTTGTGGCCTACAGTTGTCTATTATTAATAACATTGATTCGTCTTTAATAAATTGTTGACTTAAAATAAAATCATGTTCTTCTTCTTTTATCATAGTATTAAATAATCTAATGTTAGATAACAAAAGATTAGAAGTTGGAATATTATATGGTTGTTCTATATCAAATTCTTCTACTGGCATTGATGAAATTGATTCAAATACCTTTTTAAAATCCGTGTGATTTGTTAAATCTGCTTCGTCATCTATTATATTATACACATATACTCCTATTTGTTTAAATTCATTTGAAACAGAAACTACCATTCCATGCCAGCTGTTTGAAATAAAGTTTGGAATAGTATATGTTTTTTCATGAGTGTTTAATTTAACTTTTAAAATAAGATCTCCTTCATCAGAACTTCCAACGTATTTATTGAACTGTGCATAAATATAAAGTCCACTCTCGCTTTGATTATCAAATCCCTTTATAAAACTAACGATTTCAGCATCGGATGGAACGTTAAATATGCTTGTAAATGATAAATTATCATTTTCATCTTTACCGAAAACAGGATTGAAATTATAAATAACCGCGGTTGATCTTAATTTTAAATTAAGAATATCACTTCCTGGAGAAGCGGTGGTATCCACCATTATATCCCTTTGTTTTGTGAATGTTAAATCTGTATATGCTTCTAATTGTACATATGCACCAAGTTCAGATGGAAAAGGTCCTCTAACTCTAAGATATCTTACATCCGTTCCTAATATGTTTTTATCATTTGTCATGAGTTCATTATTGGCCCATGCTCCATATATGTCGCTGCTTTGATATGCTCTAACCACATTGTAGTTGTTTTTATCATCAACCGTTCCTTTAACAGATAACATTACCTGATCAGTAGACGTAGTTGGTGGATTATCAGTAGTTAGTCCATATGAATCTATCAAAATTTCTATTCCTCTTAAATCATAGTAGTTTTCCATTAAAGATGCAAAGTTAAAAGTATATTTAATAGGTTTTATCTTTAAGTCAGGGTGAATCGATTTACGAGAGACATCGAATCTTCTCGATATAGTTGTATATTGCTGAGGCATCGTACCATCCTCAATGTTCTCTGTGACCTCCTCAGCAAACAATTCTTCAGCACTAGTGATTATGTTATCCATGTATTTTCTATTTTCATCTTTCATTAACATATCGATGTTAGGATTGAACTTAATTAACTGTATTTTCCAATACGTTGGCTCCATCATGAAACTTCTATATAAGTAAGATCCCTGTATTTCAAACATTCTGTTAATTAATGGAAAATATAAAAAGTCTCTTCTTCTAGGCTCTGCTTCTTTTCCAAATACAGATTGAAAATATCTATTATCCACGTGTATTTCAAATGGCAATTCGAAATCTATTCCAAATTCTGAAAACTTGGGTTTATTATCTGGAAACTTATTAGCTGGCACTAGTACCTTTACGCATTTCCTATCTATGTTTTTAAATAGGGTCCATTCTTTAAAAATATAATCGCCACTGTCTGATTCTGGAAGAGTTCTAAAATAAACAACTTCGTGCCCAAATATCTTATTGGTATGAAAAGAAAGTTCTTTGAATATTCCTATTGCACTGTCTACTTGGTATGGCCTAAATCGTGCTTCTCTTTCGAAGATTAAAGCTGGACATTTTTCATCTGAACAACAAACGATAGGGGTTAAAACATTAGGTAAACCTGGATCAATTCTCTTTAGTCTAATTTTTATTTCATCTATTTGAATAGGAGAATCTAATTCTTCAAATGTTCCATCGTCATATTCATACTTTATTTCTATGAATAAATCACAATCTTTTTCAAATTCTATCTCTTTAACGTTATCTAATCCATTTGGATCTACGTCTAGTGGTGCAAAAGAATACCAGAGAGACCAGTCTAATTTATTATTAGAATATCTAAGATACCTTTTTAGATAGCTTAAATCCACTGCGCCTGGCGAAGCTATTTCAATATCCTCTAATATATCCTCTATGTTGCCTACTCCATATATGGGATCGTTTACGGAAAATATTCTAAAGTTTTTACTAAAGGTAAGAGTATTGGAACCTGCTTCAGGTATAATTTTAATAGTAATATTCATTAATTATATAATTATATTTTTTTCTATATAGTTTTATTTATTTTTAAATAAAATTGTTATTCTCATATAGAACCAACTAAGTCGAGCTTTGTAGAATATATAAAATAAAGAATGATAGAAATTGAATACGAACAAACCTATACTAGATCCTCTTTGGTTAACTAAACAAGAATACGTAGACTTTGAATATTTCAAGTATATCTTATTAGACGCAAAGGAAAAATATATGTCTAATATTGAGGAAACGGATAATGAAAATTTCTATGAAATAATGTTTCACTATTTAAACCTTAATAATCTAGTGTTAGATGGAAACATGTTTGATTTTAAAATGAATTCTTTTTGGAAAAATGAAAAAATAAAAAGAATTTCTAGAGAACTATATCATTTTTATAAAAATCACAATGATTCAGGTGAAACGATAAGAATGGCCAACGAAGTATTTAAAGAGCTATCTTTAAAATATCTTCAAAGAGAATCTAAAGGAATTAGAGACAAAGATAATAATTTATATTACGTAAATAAGAAAATACATTTGTGTAATGAAATAATAATATTAATTAATAAAAAATCTAGTAAAGACTATCACGTTTTTAAATTAAAAACAGACGGTAGAAAATCAAAAGGTTATTCATTTGATAAGATTGGCGTAATGAATATTAAGAAATTAGAAAGTGATTCTTTAAATAAAGCAATAGATGAACTAAATAATAAAGATCTTAAAAACCTAGACCCTGATACTAATCTACTGTTTTGTGTAGCAAAGGATAAAAAAATAGAAATTGAAGAAACGGCAACTTCTATAAAAAATAGTATTCTTTTAAATAAATTGGTGGCTAATGATATTAGATTTGATCCTCATATAATTATAAATTCATATAACCTATTATTATATGAAAACATTCTTCCTTTTAAACTAGATGAATCTTTTTTATAGACTATCTTCTACAGTAAGTCCATTTGATTCTAAATATTCTTTTAATTTAGAATATGAAACTTGATAAAGATTTTCGTCTGTTAATTTTACTAGTTCACTGGGCTTTTCTTCTTCTTCTTTTACGGGTTCTCCATTTTCCATCACGGGACTTCCTGCTTTATAATTAGAAAAATCTACCCTTTGAGGAATAAGTTTACTTTTAATAGTATTATCTTTATCGTTTTCTCTTTCTTCTAAACTAATATATGCGTTGACGTGTAATTTAAGATTTGTATCTTTTACATATTCATATTTTTTAATATTTACATATGCCTCTGAAGTTGTTCCAGAATCGCTATATACTTCATTTGTTATTATAAGTCCCATGCTATATTTCTTTTTTTTATTTATTCACTACTATGCCTGTTCAATTATTGAAAATTGAAATGATATTTGACCCACCGTTATTGCCGGTAACGCCGTATTTCTTCTTAAGTAAAAAGTTACCGCATTAACACCAGGAGTTGGAGCAATGGTATAGTTAAATGCCTCAGCATCTCCACCACCGGCTAAAGCATATCTAGGACTTGCTGTAACTACGGTTTTAAGAGGATTCCACGCAGCTCCTGGTAAAGACACTGTTATGAATCCACCTCCTGTTACGTAAAATGCAGTGTCCATATCACCAGCCGTGGCCGTCATCCCGGGTGCACTTGTCCAATCGTTCATGTTCGTGATCGCATGGCTCGCACCGAACGGCGCCGGTCCTCCGGGATTAGCAGTATTGTATGTAAAGCCGATTGCTCCATGAATTTCTCTAATTTTTTTATTATCAGAAGCAATTGATATTCCATCTTCTACATTCAAGCTTCCATCTAAGTGATTTTCTTCATCTCCTTCTATATGAAAACCATGTTTAGTGCCGCCTGTTGCTCCAGCAGTTAAATCCATTTTTATACCATACCTGCTTCCTCCAGTATTTCCCCATATTCGTATCCAATGACCCATTGCATCTCCTAATACGGTAGTATTTGATTGGAGATCTAGGTGATATCCTGTAAAATCATCACATTGAAATAGAGATTCTGCAAAAATTGCAGGGCTTCCAAATGTCATATGGTCTACAAATGCATCTCCCGTAGCAGTAGTGGTTGCTATAAATCCATGTCTACCTCTCAGGCAATATTGACCAAAGTTATTGGTTCCAATTTCCAGGATATGATCCACAAACATGTTTCCATTAAATGTTGAATCAGCATTTCTAACAACCCTATGCATCGCGCTTTGGACATTTATTGATTGTGCTCTGCTTTGTATTAAATTATATCCTCCAATGTTATCATCGATATCAGCTATCATTGTTAAATTGGTAGAAGATCCAGGATACATCATTAACTGGTTCAGTGGATCTTTTTGAGATATATTTATTTGAATGGGTCCATCACATGATATACCTTGTCCCTTATCAATATATAATCCTCCTGATCCTATATTTACTGAATTACCAATATTTACATTATTTCCAAAATTAGCATTATCCAATACTGTTAAACCAGATGTTTTAATAGAACCAGATGTCATAGAAGAAACATCTACACTATTCTTTTTAAAGGTTATAATTCCACCCCTTGTACTATTTACCGTTGTAACATTAATGTATTCTCCAGTTATATCCATTCTGTTTGGGTACATCCAAACGTCTTCATTATGCGTAGTTTCATTTATAAATTCTACTCCAGAACTAGTATTATATCTAAGAACAGAAAGAGAACCCCTATTGGTATCATTATATGTAGCTAATACATATATGTATTCACCTTCTACCTTTATATCAAGTATTTGATATTCAGAAGGTGTTCCCGATATATGAGCAAGCATATCGAAACCACCATAACCGGGTCCATTTGGCATGGGTTGCCAATTAAAACCTGGAGTAAGTCCTACCATAAAAGTCCCAGATAATTGTCTATAGAATAATAGCACTATGTTAGCCCATCCTATCGCCATTATGTTACCAGATACTGATATACCTCCTCTTTTCCTACTTGCTAGTGTTGCATCAGTTCCCTGTGTTAAAAGTTTCCCATCGCTTGGATCTTGTATTCCAGTTAGGTATACATCCATGAATGCCATTCCAGTTCCAATTGGATCGTGAATATCTATACTATTCACAGATAATCTAAAATCATTTACGACACCTGCTACTTCAGAATCGAAAGATAAAACATATGCTTCTTCACCAGAGATATCAAAATCTAATAGGTAAATGTCTCCTCCCAGGGACTGCATATTTTCTAAAGGACTAATTATCGTTCCGGGAGACTGCAATGGATGAAAGGTTGGAGATATCGGATTGGTTATATCAATAGCAGCAAGCTTTGGACCTTGAACGGATCGTGGTGTATTATCATATTCCATTGCAAATGCCCACTTACCACTAACCATTAATCTATATGATGAAACAAAATAATCTTCAAATGCTCCACCGCTTAAGTCTAAGTTTCCTACCATTTGAACACCATTGATGTTACTATCTATTTCTAAAACCGTTAGTGACGATGCTTCATCTCCCTGAAAAATTGGCGGAATTGCGTCATTTCTACATCTTGCGTGTAAGCAATATATGTACTTTCCTTTTATATCAATATCTCGTATATATGTGGCAGGAAATGCATTATATCCAAATGCAATGGTGTTTTTTGCATATCTCCCATTTATAAGTTGTCCATGATTATCGGTTCCTTGATTGGCAGTTATTTCATATCTAGAGTGCGAAAAAGTATCGGCATTTAATATAACTTGTTGTCCATTTTGATATGAAGATTGCAAATCTAAAATAATTATACCACCTGGCGTAGTACTAATTGCTCCATTAGCCGCGGCTGGTGGAACTGAGTTATATTCAGGATTACCAGCAATGGCTACTGTGTATGTTCCATTAGAGGCAATTCCTGTTCTAAACTGATTTGCTGTTAAAAAACCATATAGTATCTGTTCATCGTTTCCAACAATTTCTAAATCACTATTTGGAATTTGATAATAGTCACCATGTGATTGAAAAATATTATCATCAAACATTAAAGTATTATCAATATATAATGGAGCATTATTAACGCTAATTGCTGCGATATGCGTAGCTGAATATAAACTAGATGGAATATTATTTGATGAATCAAAATCATCAAGTACACCAAATTGTGTAGCTATGAATCCATCTGTTATTAATATTCCATCAACCATGGTTGTAGGGGTAGGAAAATATTCCTCTAAAGCAAACCTACCACCTATTTTTAATGTGACATTTGCTTGCTGTATAGCAGTTGATGTACTAAATCGTGGAGTTATAAATTCATATTGCGCATTTTGATCTATATTAGAAATAGCAACTGTCTCGGGAACAGACATTGAATTTCTAGTTATATTAATCCAAGTATTTGTTGAAGACGTTCCAGACACGTCTTCTTTGAAAAATCTAACTTTGTGATTATGATTTAACTCACTTAAATATATTCCGGCTGGTGAAACATGGGGATCGCTATATGTTGATCCCATTTCTAAATGATATCTTCCGGTTGGAAGAAGAGAATGATCTACAGATATGAAAGCTAGTGAATTAAATAATTCGTTTGTATCAATTGGAAAGTTTTCAATATCAATAACCGTTTCATTCCAATTATTTAATAACAACATATCATTATCTGAAACGTTTCCTAATGTAACATCGGTGTTTACAGCAGCTATTGTATTTCCCCTATGTGCAAATAAGATATACCTATCATCTAGAGGAGAGGTTTCTCCAATTCCTCTAACGAAAGGGCTTCCTATTTGATCTATTATATTTATGATAACTTGAGAAAGATCTGTTACCTGTGTCCATGTATCTGTTGCAGCGGCATATTGCCAGATTGCGCTACTATTTGTTTCTAAATAAAAATCACTATCTATTAGTCCTGGGAAAGTTTGACCATTTGGGTCATTCGTTCCAACGAACCATTTGTTTCCTCTTTGTCCGGGAGAACCTGTGTTTCCCGCAGGTCCAGCAGATCCAGTTGGACCCGTATTTCCTGTTGCTCCCTGTTCACCGATACCTAATTCTAACATCTTGTTAAAATTATAATTTATCTTATCAGTAAACATTGTTTGAGCATCAGCTGCGAACAATTCTTTTAAGTTTATAGTTACTGGCATATCTAAATAAATTTAATTTTTATTTTTGGACTTACTAACATTCCACTCTTTCTAATCTTTCTAAAGTTAAATTCTAGTATTAGTCTCTTGAATTTATTTATTTCTAAATTTTTGTTAATCGAATAACTTTGCTCGAACCTCTCTTTGTCTGTTAAAAATCTAAATTCTATTGAGTTTAAATTAATTGGATTTTCAAGGTTTGAAATAAGTTCTCTATCTAATTTAGAATAAAATTGTAAATCGTCTAATTCAAAAAGCTTTAATATATTTATTTTAATATATTCTTTAACATATGAATCTATACTATCATATGGTCCTAAATATATTTCTTCGTTAACTAGATATTCATTGAATTTTTGAGTTATTCCATCTTCCATTAAATATCTAGTTAATACATTATTGATATTAATATATCCTTTTAAACTATCGCTTTCTTCTTTTGCTACTATTTCTATATTATCTAAATTAACCGTATCTAATGAAACGGTTTCATCTAATAATATTATATCAAAATTTTCTAATTCTATAACTTCTGGAAGAATGATTAATTTTCCTATGAAAGAATCATCTTCTTCTATTCTAAGGGTTCCTGCGACAGGGCTATAATCTATCTTATTGGTGTATTTAAAATGAAAGCCATAGTCCCAATTGGAATCTAATAGAAAATAGTTTTCTTTTCCAATAGCTATTTCATTTATTAATTCATAAACTGGTTCAAATTGATCATTTGCCTCTAAGTCTAATATTTTAGTATCGGCTATCTTTATGTGAGCAAAGTCTTGTATTTCTCCAAATAAATTAACATTTATATTAAATGATATATTTCCTAAATTAATATCAGATATATTATTGTCTACGAAAGAGTATTTAGAATTAAAAAACATTACGTCATTGAATATTGGTTCATATTCTCCTCTATATCGATTTATGTCATATGTATTATCTAAGTCTGATTCATAATAATCATATCCTATAATATCTGAAAAGGAATAATTCGAAGGTTTATTTTCATCAGGTAGTGTAACCAACCCGGTCGTTTTAGTTATTGACTCAACACTTGGTATATCTAAATAATAATTTGGAGAACTAGACAAAACTGGACTTCCACTATTATCTAATGAATAGCTTAAATATTCAATTATTGGATTTAATTCATTCACGTATCTTTTAAACGTTGCAAATGAAATTTTCTCGAAAAGTTTTTCATAATATCCACCTCCACCGGTCATAACTTTAAAAATATAAAAGTTTAAAAATACACTAGATGGTATGAAACTCGGAAGACTACTTGAAAGGGCACCGGTCTCATCAATTAACACATATGAATTATTTGTTTCTAAATTAACACTATTGTTTTGTATACTTACCATTCTACTTGTATGCTGTGGAATTATTCCAATTGCTTCGTCAACGAAAAAATCAGTATTCGTAGTTAGGAACCGTGGCATTATGAACGTATTTGAATTTATTACATTAATTTCATCTTTTAAAGAAGAAGGATAGTTAGTAAGAACCGGACTATCCATTTTTTCAATAGTCATTGTTACTGGATCAAAACCAGATGCACTTATATCTAATTTTGAACTAAGTTTTATATTAGAAAAATTATCTAATAAGTTATTATATTTCTTGTGTTTCATGGAATATAAAAACGCATATGTTGCATCTGAAATATCAAATCCGGAGATTGGATCTATTCCATAATTAACTTTATAATCTCCATTAATAGAATTATACATTTCTCCAAGTGTTCCTGAATCAGGGGTTAACAAAAAGTTATCATCTCCAGGCGCACCAGATACTGAAAACTGAGGAGTAACAACTCCACCGTACTCGATACTGTTCATTGCATCTAGCGTTTTCCACACCTCGTCTACATTGTTTAGGTCATTTATTCTAACTTCTATTAATAATAGTATAAATTTAAAATCTTTGTGTTCTATATACTTATAAGAAACAGGGGCATCTCCATTCTTATTAATATCTTCTTTTACAAAACGCAACAGTGATGAAAACTTATAGTCTTCAAATCTATTTGAATTTGGATTAAAAATTGGTTTACCATCTGCTCCTATATCATTTGGATCTATTACATCTCTCACCATGCTTTTAAAACCCTTTATAAAAGTTTCAAACTCATTGGCTTGATTTTTATTAATTATAGAATATCTGGTTTGTGTTTCGCCAACCTCTTCTCCATTTAACGTTGGAGTATATGTAAAGTAATTAACGAAATAATCTTTTTCTTCTAATAATTTTGTTAAGTCTAATGCTTCTTCAAAATAGCTATTATTTAATTTAATAGTTTGCTCTGTGTTTACATAGTCAAATGATGATTCTAAAAAATACCATTCGTGTGTAAAGTTAGATGGATTTTGGGTAGTGTCATCGTGACTAGGAGAGAAATTATTAAAACCAAACATTAATTCAGTATTAAGTCTATAAGGATTATTTCTAGAATCTCTACCATTTAAAAGAGACCACTTAGTTATGTATGGTATCATTTTAGAAACTAACGCAAAATCCTTTGTATAATTTTCCTTATAAAAATCATATTCGGTGCTAGCTATTCCATTTAAATATCTTTGTTTCCTAGCGAATGCTTCATCGGTTTCATCTGGAACAACTTTACTTGGATCTTTTAATAAAAAGAATCCTTCAAAATCTTTTAATTCTTCATTTTGATCATTGATTGGAACAATAGAAGAGCCTATAGTTCCACTTAAATCTACGTTTTTAAATGAAACGACCGGATTTCCTGACTCTACAGAATATGACTTTTCAATATTTACTGTAAAGGTATTTCCGCTATTAACTACCATGCCTTCATAGACTATACTTCCTTGTCCATATACTTCATATATTTCTCCAGGAACTAATAGGTCTACATTTTCCGGTATATAATAAAATTTATACAAATCATTTATAGGGAAATTAAGATATTCGCTATTATAGAAATTAAAATCAAAATCTCTAATCGGTAAAAATGATAAGAATCCAAAAGATGGATTATGTAATAAATTAATATTAAATTCTTTATATGTTATTTCTGGACGCTGATCTTCTTCTAATACAATAGCTATCTTATCGAAATAATCATTTATACTAGATGATCTAGAAGATCCTGTTAAAGAATTAGCTTCATTAATAGTATCTACATAGTTTGATATTTTAATCACTTTAGACCATCCCTCTGTTGTTTTTACTAAGAGATTAGATATATTATTTTGTAATTTTGTTCTGTTTGTTGCATCAGCAATTAATCTATTTCCTCCATATTTAGATCCACCTGCAAATGTTAAAATGTTAGATATTAAATCACTTCCTGTGGTTTCCTTTATTTCAATATTATCATATATTCCTAAATCAGAAGAAAACTCAAATGCAAATTTATCATCATGATCACCAGACGCAGCTACTTTTACAAAAACATATTGGTTCATTAATACGGTTTTGTATGATCTGTGAGATACCTCATTTAAACACCCATTTATTGCGCTTGCAATTTCTTCTATTTCTCCTGTTGCGTTGAAGTAAAAAGTATCACTTCCATTTACATCATTAAGATCATTAAAATAATAAAAGTCTCCTGGATTAGGAGCATTTGCATATCCAATTGTGGCAGTGAATTCGTCATATTTTCCATTAACATCATCTCTTGTTCCATTTGGATGATAAAATTTAATAACGTCTAAATTATTTAATTCAGATAAAATTTTAATATATCCATTAGAATGTCCTTTATTATTGCTTACGAATCCATCATCTTGCATAAAGGTTATTCCGGGACCTATAAATTTTCCAAGATCTATTTCAGTATTGGATAGGTTTATTATTCCAGTATCTAATTCAGTTCCCAGTGAATCTATGTCTGGAATAACCGGGAGGTCTCCAAGATTAAAAGAATATAATTTATTGTCCCTATCTGTGATATAATTCATGTAAAAATTATCCTTGTCATCAAAGCTTGATTCAAATTCTGACATAGTCAAAGAAGTATCTCTATATGGATATTCTACACCAAGTGTATTTTCTTGTTCTATTATTATATCTTCGTTTTCTTTTATTTCTCTCCTAAAGGACGGAGTATTTTGCCAAGTTTTTCTTTGAATATAGGGTCTTTCAATATCTGTTTTTAATTTTTCTAATTCAATGGTGTTTACATAAAAACCAACATATCTATTGAAATCATATATCTCAGATGTGTCATCGTTAAATATAAATTCCATATTAAATATGTTAGGATATATTATTCCATTTCTTTCAAATCCATTTGTAATGTTTTGTTCAAAATGTTTAAGCGGACTCGACCTTGAATAAAAATCATCTAATATTTCACTGCGGCTACCAAATGCACCGGAGTCCATTAATATACCGTTGAATTGCGTAAATGCGTCTTCTTGAAAATCAACTGTTAATGGAGATATTGGAAAATTAGGATCCGATAAATATTTTCTTAAGTATAAGCCAACTTTAGTAGATTCTCTTAGATCAAATGTTTTAATTATTGTTGAATTTCTAAACATATCCTTCATAAATGTTTCTTTATCATATGGATAATTTGAAACAGAAACATCTATTTTGTAATTCATTGGGTCCTTTACTTTAAATATAACAAAGTAATCAGGTAAGCTCTTTTTTAAATATAGTGGTGCAAAATAAGATAATCTTTCTTCATATTCTTTAGATGGTAAATATCTAGCTCCAGAAAAATAATGAGAAAAATCAAACTGATCTTTATAGTCTTTAGACGTTGTGGTTTTACTAACGTGTTCTCTATATGCAAATGCTAATTCGGAAGGAGTTTTACCAGAATCAAAAAACCTAAATATATTAGTTGGGTGATTTAAATTAACGTCTATTGGAAATTTCTTATAAATGTCATTTGTTAAATTAGAAATAACATCAATAGAATTTAACCACATATTTCCAGCTTCATTAACAGTGAACTTAATATTCGACGTTAATTTAGGATTAGTTCTAACTAATTGGAAACTTGAACTGTCTTGTAATATTTTTTTATATTCTAAGTCTTTCATCTAAGTGTTAAAATGTTACACTAGTTAGACCACTTGAAGGAACAATCGGTGCATCTAAACTAGTTACTTTTTTATATCTACAACTTAATTGTAAATCAAAAGAAAAAGGAACGTCATTTTTAATATACAAATCGATTCCTATTTTCTTTGTATATTTTATATTGGTTAAAGACTCATTAAGTCTATATCCTCCTACGTTTTCTAGTTTGTCTGAACACCTAAATTGAAATAATATAGGAATATTAATAGAATTCTCAGATCCATATTGAACAACTTTAGCTGAAGTTAAAGGATTGTTTCCTTCAACTGAAATAACACTATAATTCAAAGGAAACGGATAAAGATATGCTCCGCATGTATATTTACCCACTAAATATTCATCTTCTGGTGTAAACCCTAATTTTATAGGATAGTTTTCATCTGTTCTAGCCGTCTGAGCGACTCCGCCTGGATTTGTTGCGGTTACCCGCGCTGCCTGTTCTAAATAATTTACATTAAATATATTCGTTAGCTCATTTTCAGATGTTTCAAAATGTAAACCTTGCGCAAAAGGAAGTTGTTCTTGAGTAGCAGTTGTTAAAATAGTTACTCCTCCATCAAACACCGGTCTAAAAGTATCTTCTAAATTAGTACCAGCCGATATGTTAAATGAATTACCCAGGGTTAATAGAGACGGGTGATCTTTATGTATACAAAATTGACTGAGATTTCCATTTCCTATTGGATCTCCCGTTAGATTTGTTGTTCCAACCCAAACGTCTGCGTCTGTTGTAGTAGAAACAGCGGCAGCTGATATTGTAGGATCAAATGGTAAAAAATGACCCCAATTATACGGAACAGTATCTGCTCCTATAACTTGACCATTATATGAATATGCAGCAACTAGTCCATAATTAGATCCACTTGTCCCATTGATTGGATCAAATTCATATAAATTTTGACCGAATCCAAAGTTTTTATATCTTGAATATGTATATTGACTTTTAACTTGTCCTGATTGTAAACTAGGCGGCTCTTTAAATTCTCCTATTTGGGAGCTTGCAATTTCTGTTATTCCTAAAGGAACAATATCATATCTTCTATTGACGTGATAGTCTTCCGTTGGAAAGGCACTAGGATTAGAAGTTGGTGCAAGTATATCAATTCCTCCATATAGTGTTGAAAATAATTCAAGAGCAGTTTGCGAAGTATTTTCTATATTCATTATATATTGTCTAGTAACTATTCTACCATGATTATACACCACCGTTCCACTAGTAGTATCTTTTATTAAATCTCTATAGAATCCGCCAAATACTTCTAGCGTTTGACCATTGTTTACTTCTAAAGTGTTTCCATCTGGATCAATCATAGTTACTTTAATAACGCCTTTTGCTAATTCTATAGACTGCTGTAGGGATTGAATAGAAGATTCTATTGATTTTAATTTTTCATATAAATCAACTACATTTCCTTCTGTTGTAAAAAATCCACTTGATATATTTGATGCAACGTGTGCAAAAAACCTATCGCCGGTTGTAAATTGACTATCTAAATGTAGATCTAATCCTTTAGCATTTAATTCTTCTTCAAATTGAATTCTAGATTCTTCAGCAAATACTTTTTGAGAAATAATAGTTCCTTCTTCAGCAGATTCAACATCTCGTGGGAATTCCACCTGTACTGATTCTGACCACGCCGATTCTGCTGGATTAGATGGCCATCCTGCTTCTGATAATGATTTTACTTGAACTTCAACTATTTCTCCTTTTCTTATTGAAATCGCTAGCTGATTAGTATTAACTTCATCTGCATCTGAAACATTTTCAGTTGTCCATACATATAGTCCGGTATCTTCATCTAATGCCTTAACCCTAGGCTTAGTTTTAATTTCTTGCCATGGGGAAAACACTGCAAATTTCTTAGTTCCATCTTTTTCTATAAATTCACTTTGCGTAGCGTTTGGCGCAGTTCCCTTTTTACTTAAATATCTATATCTATAAATAAACTGAACAACTTGTTGATCTCCATACGGTGAAGACTTGGCGGATGGAATTTCCCAAAAGCCTCTTACTTTATATTTAGATGGAGTAACAAACTGTGGAGTAGATGCAACCGTTAATGTAATATCTTTTACTAGAGTTGATACTCTATCCTGTAATATTTTTCTTTTTTCTGTTTTTTCCTTTATAGATTTTTCAATCCTTTGTTTCTCGGCCTGTGTTTTAACCTTAGTTGTTATTTCTGCTTTAAGGTCTGTGATCTTTCTATCTATTTCTTTTTGTTGAGAAGACACATCTTCTTTTTCCTTTACTTTACTTTGTAAACCAATTACGTTTTCAGCTTCTTTAATATGTGCGTCTACTTGAACGACTTGAAAATTAGCTGCATCTAATACGGGTGAATCTGGAGTCTGAGCAACAATAGCGGGTTTTTGTTGTTCCTTTGCCATGCTTAATAGTATCATTCCAAAATCTGCAACAAAATTATTATAATAATCCTCTAATGAACTTTGACTATCATCATCTAGTTGCATTACTAATTCATTTGTATATACAGCAAATCCATTTGAATAACCATCGGTTGTTAAATTATTCTTTTTACTGATTGGTTTTACAAATATTATTTCTCTTTCATTAAAACCGACATTTACTTGTAATTCTGGAACACGATATATTACCGGTTTTATTTTAAGAATATCTGCTCCTATTGTTATTGGATCTATTCCAAATATTCTTTCTAATACGACTTCTGAGTTTGTAACGTTTACTGAAACAACTTCGTATTCTGAATCATCTTGAGTAATTAATCTATTGCCCTCTGCTAATATTTTTGAACCTTCACTGGAATCTAATACGTCATTATAAAACAATGTGCTCAATTTATATCGTCTTCTAACTACGCTTAAATTGGTGTCATTTACTGTTTCAATTATTTCCTCTTCAAATATTCTTAATACATCGAAGTTTCCTCTATACCTATTGATTCCTACCGGAAGTGCAACTATGTTATCGTCTTCTATATAGTCTATTCCTTTATCTTCTAATTCAGAAGTAATGTTATCTAATATGAGATTATTATTTCCTTTATAATTATCATCGAAATATTCCAAGTCATCGTCTTCTATTGAATTAATTATTATTCTTTTTACAGCAAACTGGTCCATATCATCTGTTAATATGGAGGTTAAATCTACACTGACAAATAATAGCGGATTTAAAAAGGATTCAAAAAACCAATTGTTCTTTATTCTAAAATCGTTTGGTACTTCAAATGACGTTGTTTCAACATCTTCTAAATCAGAAATAAGAGATGATACTTTTTGTAATTCAAATTTTCTAACGTCTCCGTTTTCAGATTTGATACCTATTACGTCATCATTCGTATTAATTAATGTATTAAAGTTTTCATTTAGATCATCGATTTTTCCTTTTAAATATCCAAATGAAGGAACCGTTATGGAATATTGACTCCCATCGTCATATGTTTGAGTAATATCTACATTGTCCGATTTCGATTCTAGCATAGTATTTAAACTATATAGAAACGAATTCATATTTTGTATATCAACCGCTAATCGTGTTAATAATTCTTCTAATGTATTTTGTGTCTTTAATCCCATTTCATTATCTTATTTTATCCACTTTAAATTCAAGACTATTGCTATCTACACATGTTATGTCAAACATTGGAGCATTGTCTGGTAAAAAATCTGTTTTGTCCAAAACCGATATCAGTTTACCAAATGAACCGAGATTTAAACTATTTAAAGAATCCGTGTATATTTTAATATTGTATATTCCTAAATCAATAGGGTCTTTGAAAACTAAACGTAACGTCTGTCCCTTTGACCATTGAATGGATGAATCATCTAAAAATAATTCAAAGTCTTTAGTTAGGTTTATTTCAACGCCACTGTTTTCGTGTCTAATATAATTTGTAAATTTTCCTAATTTAATATTATTATTTAAATAAACATTAGTTATAGAAGTATTCTCAATATTATATTCTTGATTCGAATTTATTATTTTAAGCCTATTTGGCGTACTTCTGTCAACTTGTATTCCCGATCCTGGTCTAATTGTGTCTAAATTATAAGAAATCTGAATAGATGCATTTCCTGATATTATATCATCTACTTTATCATTTACATTATCTATTAATTTAATAACAGCATCTGTATTGTCAAAAAGAGCTTGACTTGCTTCTACCGATTTTTCCAAGTTATCAACTTTAATATTTAATTCGTTTTGATCTTGTTGATTTATTAATAAGTCTTTTAAATTATCAACCTGTTGTTCTAGGCTTTCTAATTTTAAAAGCTTATTGTTATATAGTGTTTGTAATTGTTTAAATTGTGTTAAAACGTCTAGAAATAAATCTAATGAAAAAGTAGAATAATCATTAACTGATCGTTCAACTAATACGTTTTCAATAGACGTATCAAGTTTTAAATTTGCTTTATGAGAAAATGAATTACCATTAGTTCCATTAAGTGGATCTGGCATGTATTTAGTTATAGGTGGAATCATAAATTCCAATCCCTCTTGTTCTACTTTGTCTAAAAATAAAATTCCATACAGATTTGTTTTAGTATCTATTGGATTTCCATCTGTATCCAAATTATTTGGATCAAATACATCGTAATATATCAATACTGCATTATATTCAAAGTTTTTATTTTGAACATAATCGTTAAATTGTGAAAAAACTTTTATTTCTTGGTTTTCAGCAGCTAGTTTATAATTTTCTAAATTAAAATCTATTGATATGCCATCTAGTGTTGATCTAACATAATCAACCGTTGCTGGTCCAAGTTGTTTTCTCAGTAATTGATCTTCCGCTACATCATATTCACCGGTTGAACTATAGTCATCTGTGAAATAAGAATTATTAGTAACTTCAGTATACCAATTTCCAGGCAATAAAGAGGTTGGATCGGCTGGGTCGTTTGTAATTTCTGTATTAACGCTTCCATCATCTCTGTCATAGAACGCTTTCATACTCAAGCCAAATGGATGAATTTCATCGAAATGTCTACCTTTTAAATATTCTATATCTAATGGGTCAGGTGGATTATTTGTTATAGTTAAATTAGGAAAATAATTCTCATCCTTTATAGATTTAAATAAAACATATGGCGTAGTTCCAGCACTAGTCGGTACGTGTAAATATATTTCAGTATAAGCATTTTCAGTTGATCGTATTGAATTAACTACGTCAATGTCTGCGACATATTTAACTACGCTATTGTATGTAGATAGAGTTTCATCTGTTTCTACAAACCTCTTAGCTGTTCCTAATGCGTCTACGTTTTTTTGAATATTATTTGCGTCTTGAAAACGAATAGCTCCTAGTTCCTTTAACCATTTCCAAAATACTCTTTCTGCAACCGTTAATTTTTCTTCATAATCATATTGATCTCTACTTATTAAAAGTGCTTCCAAGTTTAATGCATAGTTTTCAAAACTATCAGCTAAATTAACATTATTGTTTGTACTTAAACCATCTATTAATGGAGTTTCACCCGGAGCCAAAAACTGTATTTTATTATCAGTCGCTAGCGTATCTGGAGTTCCTATTTCAGGAATCCTAAGAAGCGCAAACTTCGAATATCTAACACCATTGGGGTTGTTGGTTAGATTCAGCTGTATGTCTTCTATAGAACTTTGAAAGTTATATAATATACCCTTCTTGTTCTGTATTGGTTTAATTAACGGTGTAACTGCCATTTTTTAATATACATATATTTTTAGAATATATCCATCTCTATTAAAGACTTCAACATTATCCTATCTGTTCCTGTACCATCTACTATATAAAGCATAGATGATAAAGAATTTAATTCCTTTAATTCTGTCATTTGAATTCCTAACGCTAATCCAGCCGCTACTAAATCACTATGTAAAATTATAGGATTTCCAGTGCTTTGATTTACTCCTGCATTAATTGTTAAATTTAATCCGGTTCCACCATAAGCATTGACATCTGCTATTATAGTTAATCCAGTTCCTTGTTCAACAACATTGTCTATGTAAATAGTAAACTCTGCGTTTTGAGCTGGAGGGTTGGCTACATCGAAATCAATTATGACATTTAAACTAGTTAATCCTGCAACAAGTGCTCCAAACGTGTATACACTTACATCTGCTTCTAGTGTTAAGAATATATTCTGTTTAGTATCACTGGTTAGAGTAATGGTTGTTTCAGCAACGCCTGCATTGTCTGAAAGTGTTGAGCTTATAGATTCTTTAGATTCCATAACAGCAGCTGTCGTTGTTAAAGATTGATTGAAGGTTGTGTTTCCATCTACCGTTAAATCATCAATTACTAATGCTGAATTTATGTTTAAGGAATCTGCATCTATAGAAACATCTACTTGTAAAATATCTACGTTTAATACTGATTGGTCGCTTCCATTTTTTGTTAAAGAAGATATAATAACAGAAGGCGTTCCTGTCTGTAAAATGAAACCAGTATCGTCCATTATAACAGAATCAGCTTTAATATAACTAATCGGTGAATCTGTTCCAATAGAAAGAGTATTTACGTCTATTTCTAAATTATTAATTAAATCTTCTACTCTATCTTTAATTAAAAGAAAGTTGGAATTGTTTATTGTCCTAATGTCTACGATGAAATCTGTTTCTAAAATTTCCTGTATAGGAATGTCAATTGGTGAAAATGCCATTTTTTATCAATTATTTTAATTATTTATAAAAAATAAATTACTAACTTAGTATATTTATTTTTCTATCGTCGAGCTTTCGCTCAACATTTTTTCTATATATTATTTTATCATTTACGGTGATAAAGTTTTTAATTTCTTCAGAATAAGTACTATTTGATTTATCCGTTACTTCTACTTTTAATGCAAATTTGCCTAAATCTTTAAATTTCCATACAAAAAATGGAACTCCTTTTACTCTAATAATTTCTTCTTGAGTATGTTCATCTATTAGAGTCCAAATAAATTCTTGTTTTGCAGAGATGTTATTTACTATAAAAAATACCGGTGCAAATTTTGGAACCTCGAATCTTTCGTTAAACAACTTAATGTTAGTTATGCTAAATGCATTTTCATCTATAGTAGTTGGTAAAAATCCTCTTTGTCTATCATCTTTCCATCTCCAATAATCTGTGTCTACCCAGAAGTATGGATCCTGTACTGCGCCAGATATCATATCACTTGTCTTAGAAAATAAAAACAATGTTTCTTCGTCAAATGCAGGAAATGTGGTTTTTAAATAATCTACTAACCGTTGAGAATATGCATTTCTGGGATGGAAGAACGTGTACTTATCACCCTTTTGACAACCCGGACTCAATGGACTAATTAAAGTGGTAGGTGTTTCACATTCGTATCCTGTCCATATGGTGAAAAATACAGATGCAGGAGATGGTACTAATTGATTTGGAGAAGAAGTAAGCGAGTCTCCACCGTCTGACGTTTGTTTTATAGCATTATCCGGTACATCTACTGTTCCAATACCTGTCGTATATCCATCGGTTATGGTATGAAAATGTGAAGCAATTAGAGCATTTGTATTATCAACGGGCAGTGCGCTTCCGTCCAAGTGATTAATTTCCCAAGTATCTCCCTCATCGGTAGATTTCATAAGAATTCCATCTTTTTGTGCATCTTCACTGCCGCCGCATGTTACCCAAAAATGATCTATGTTGTCTCCAGACGTGGGGTTCCAAGCTAATCTAAATGGTAGAAAAAAGAAATCAGGATCAAATGGAGAAACCGATGGAAAATCCATGAACCAATCGAAAACTACATTAAAAGTAGTTCCACCATCTGTGCTTTTAAATATTCCTCCTATTTCGCCGACCCAGTCTATGCATCCAGCGATTAGGGTTTGCTGATCCTTTGATATGAATATGCCAAATGATTCTCTAGTAAAATCTCCACCGCACGGATTAACCGGAGCTAGTGGATTTCCGCTATTTAAAGTGGTCCATGTTAATCCGCTGTCTGTGCTTTTATATACAAAATTATCTCGTATCACAACAATTATATCATCACTGGCGTCGTTGGAAGGTCCTTCTATTACGTGAAAACTTAACGAAGGCTCTCCATCACACCACGTTTTAATACCGGTATATGCGGGACAATATCCTACCATATTGAAGGTTAATCCTGCATCGACGCTTTTAACTAGGTACCCGTCTATTCCTATTGCATATATTATTTTAGAATTCAACCACCACACTCTGTTCCAATGTCTGCCTTCCGTTGTTGACCATGGAAAAACATATTCCTCATCTTTCCAATTTCCACCTGGCTGAAACCAGTTATCCCCTGCATCATAGGATACTTTTATTCCACCGCCGTAATCTTCCTCAGGAGATACATCAGAACTTATAGCAGAAACTCCGCATACAATAACATTACTAGCTTTATTTGGTTCTGTCATTATGTCTAAATACAGTACTTCAAAACCTGGCACTGGACCGCTTGGAAAATCTGGAGTTACGTCTATCCAGTCTCCTGTAAAATTAACAAGCTTATGAATTTTCTTTTGGCTACCGGCAACATATGTTATTGAACCATTACAAACCGGACCAGAAGGAATGGGACCGGGACTTACGCTTGGACATGGCATATATAATATGTGATACATTTCTTTACTAAAATATTCTGCCTGTGCATGAATCTTATCATCTATTACTTCGTAATTGTATAATCGTATTCCGGGATGATCTGAAGCATTTAATTTGTCTGCTAGGTTTTGCAAAGAAGTAAAATTTGGAAGAACATATGGAGAATATAAAGATATAGTAATAGTATCGCCCGCCGTGGGCGTTGTCATATAAAAACCTGCATTAAAATCTCCTTGGTATATTAAATCAGTAAGTCTTGTAAAATAAAGATCTTCGAATGTCATTCCTTGAAAATCTTTTAATTTAAAAGGAGGAGTATTACTTCCAAGTCCCCAATAATCTAATTTAGGACTATTCTGAGACGGATCACTGTACGGAATATATGTTTGTGTATTTTCATCATATATTTCTACATCATATATGTTTTTTCCTGTACCATAGTTATTTTGAAAATAAGATTCCCATTCAAGTACATTTTTATATACATTAAAATTCTTATCTTCATTGTCTATGACGTTAACTTTAGGATAATAGAAAGTAGATGCTCCAAAGTCTCTCAGTTGAACATTGTCTAAATTGTTTATTCTATAATCAAATTTATCTTCTAATCTAGAAAAAGCTATTATTTCAGGTTTTTTATCAGTAACAGTAATAACTTGAGATAATGGAATAGTATCGCCGTTAAATGTGTGAAAATAAAGCTTAACTAAATATTCACCAGTATATGGTAAAAAATGAGGAAGCTTATAAAAATCTATAGCTTTCCCTTTATATTTAAAATTATATGGTTCTGGCGCAGGTTTTGTTATTTCCCAAGTTATCTCATAAATGTTTCTGAAATCTAAATTTTGTAATGTCCAATATTTAGGAATACCTGGTCCTGGAGAATCTAAATCTTCCCATGTAACACCTTTAAATGTTTCAAAGGTAAACCGTGTTATATCCATTTCTAAAATAATGGGTGCACCTATTGGTTTATCTGGACTATCTCCAAATTCCCAACTTAAATTCTTTCCAATGTCTGGATATCTCTCATCTTTAATTGCTTCATAAAAACTATTAATATATGATGATATTCCACCCACGTCCTGTGATCCATATTTTTGAAGAAATTCATATGGATTAGGAGAGTTTTCATTAAATTGAACAACTCCTAATTCTACGCCAGTTTCATATTGTTGCCTATACATTGGATCTAAGCATCTTAATGTTAAGTCTACTTCACTCGTCGGATAGTGTTTAAATTTAGATATTTCATTTAAGTTATAATCTAAAATATGAGAATCGTCTCTCCAATACTTTAAAGTATACTTATTAAAATATACGAATTCACCAATTATATCTTTTATGATAACATTGACTGGTATTATTTCATTTTTAAGTTTGTCTGAAAGTCTATTTAACTTATAAAAAATTTCATCTACTGAAAATTCAGTGGTTTCAACTACGATTGGTAAACCATCATCATCGTAATCATCAGATGCTTTAGTAAATTCATATGTTAAGGCTAAAAACTCTGTTTTAACAAACTGCTTTCCAAATTTTAAGTTTTTGTTATTATTAAGAAGATTTAATTTATCAATTTTACCATCATCCAATATGTCTTTTAAATCAACTAGAAACAGTTTATTATAATATGGAGAATTTCTATTTACGTTATTCCAATATTCTTGAATATGCAAGTCATCTTTATATCCAAACATATCTATGAAATTAACAAGTCCTCTATATGTTCCAATATATGGAAAAATATCTTGCTTATTTACAAGTAGACCTTTTCTAGTTTCATTAATTTTTTTCCAATCGGGATATGCTTCTTTAATATCATAATCTGCTAATATATTAGCATCTGCTTTATTAAATTTAATACCAAAATTCTGAATCCATATTTTAAATCTTTCATCTTCGTCTTCTCCTTCTCCATAAAAATCTAATTTCGCTAATAATTGAGATTCATTTGGACTGCTATAGTCTTTTAAATAAATCTTTAAAGTTCTTCTAAATTCTGTTTCGGCATTTGGATTAAATGCTATGTTTGCTTGTAGAGGTAAGCTGATGTCTATATTAGATCCATCCGAAGTTGGAAGAATATCATCATAGCTTATAGTAATATTTTCTTTTTTATCTAGAAAATATCCATCTAGTTTAACTTCTTTTGTTACATCATATAGGAAAAATACATCATTTTTTGAATCTTCCCATTGCATAACAATGGCCTGTCCTGGAGATAGTGTTGGAAACTTATAATCAGTACCTACTTTTTCTACAATAAAAATGTTTTCATTATCAAATAGTGCTATTGAAAGTTGTTCGAAATAAATCGTCCCTTCCCATGCACCCGTTTCTGAATTAATTTGAAGATTTAAAGAATCTCCATTCTTATCAAAAAAGTAAAGATTATTGGCTACCATTTACATGACTTAATTTATATTATTTATTATATAAAAAAAAGAAAATTAAATTGTATATACTGAGCTATCGCCTTTCATATTTAAGGATATGGTTTCAACATTTTCACCGTCTTGCAAACCAGTTTTCCTATGAATTTTTTTCCATTCTTTTGCATAACCGTTTTTACACATTTGAGTAAAATACGCAAATGCATTAGGTGGAGTAGATTTCGTTGGATCAAAATTTCTCCAATATTTTATGCAATCTACGAGAGCAGATTGAATACAGTCTTCTTTATCTCGATAGTCTCTAAAATATAATTTCTCAACTGCGCGATTTGCAAGTGTAATAAAACACTTAATTGTGAAATCTGAAAGCTCATCGTTTTTCTTGCATTCTATAACTGATTCTGTGAATTCTTTGTTGTTAATGTAATTTTTATCTCCTTTTTTTCTTCTTATTCTTTTCTGTGGCTGCTTTTTATATTGCATGTTATTCATCGTTATTTTTAAAAATATTGTAAATTTTTAAAATAGGTAAGTATGAATCTACCATATCCATGTAAGGAGACTTAATATTTTTACCATTAAAAATGGAATCTTCTTTATTAAGTAATTTAAAAAGATCTGAGTTTTTTACTTCTTCAATTATAGGATCTTCTTTAAATTTTAGAAACACATCTATTTTAGAAGCATTTCCCTTACACCCAATTGCGTTTTTTAATTCACTTGGACTAAATACAAAAAATTTATCTGATGAGTCGATTAAGGCGTTAAGTAATTTAGATTTAAGTATACCAGTTGCTTGTGAAATGTCTACTAAGCTGTTTCCTTTTGAACCAAAGGAAATTCCTTCAATAGCTATTATATTATCAGTAGCGTTAGAGGTATGTTTTTTAATTTCAGTAATTATAACATTTGTTAATTTTTCAAAGTTCGTTAGTTTGTTTCTTTCGTTAATATGATATATTTCGTGTTTCTTTTCTCGTTCTCCTAATTTTTTTATTGTGAGATTATTGTAAGAGTTGTTTATAGTGTCTATTAAATTGTCATCTTTTTTACTAAGTCTATTGTTTGTAACCGCAATCCATTTAAAATCTCTAAAATTATTAGAGATGCAAATTCCAGGATATAGGATAGAAAAATCTATACCTATTATATTCATTCATTTAAATATTATTTTTATTATAATAGATTATACTTTTATATTACTTTATCTACATATAGTTTCATTCAAATAAAAATTAAAATAATTCTATAAATAGTAAAACTCTTTTTTAGAGTCTAGTATAATAGGGTAGGAGGGTGGGAGTATACTTTAGTAGTTACTTTAAATTTTACTTTAATTATTACTTAAGTAGCGTACGCAAACAATTAAATTAAATATTTAATAATCGCATCAGTTTTTTTTCCTTTAAAACTTCTTAAATTATTTTTAATTATTCCGCTTTCACTTGCCACTATTACCCTTTCATCATTCATATTAATAATTTCGAAATCTTCATCTTCATTTTTTAGGATAGCATTTACATGTATAGGAAAAAGGTTACCTGTCATTATTTGGTGTTTTATTCTTTTATTATCTGTTAAGTGATCATGTTGTTTTTTATGACGTGGACCTTTTTTATAATCTATATTAGGAAAAGCTCCTAACATTTCATTAAACCATTCTTTTACAGGTATTTTTTCTAATTGATTTACCTTTTCATCGTGTTTAATAGTTCCGCGAATGTTCCAAATTCCGGAGTATGCAAATATGGTATTATTTAAATATAAATGTTCGTTTGAATCATTTGATTCTTTTTCTACTTCAGTTATTTCATCATTAAAGTCGTCAGCGGTTTCGTTTCCTTCTATGTTACCGAACCATACTGATCCATCTTCTCCAACTCCTTCTATTTCATATGTATACCAACTGTGTCCATGACTGTCTATTTCATCATGAATTTCATCCCAGGATACTCTTATTTTTTTTTTTGTATCAGGATTTTCCTCAATTGTGAAAATATTATTCATATATTTTTATATATACGTTAATATTTAGTATAATATACTCAAATTATATTTAACGTGTTAAAAATACGTTCATTTTGTGATAAAAATTATTTAAAATGGAAGATATTAAATATGTTATCGTTAGAACAAAGGAAAACGATAATAGAATTGAAACAAACCAAGACGGAAAGCCTTTTATTTTTAAAAAAAGAAAAAAAGCCGAAACCTTAGTTAATTTATGGAATAAAATATCTATTGAAAATGTTAAATATTTAGTTAAAGAGATTAATAATGAATGATATTAAAGAATATCAAAATATATTAAGACAGTTATATGATTGTTATGATAATATTGATAAAATAAAAAATGAAGTTTTTAATAGCGGTGACATTAATAATTTAAAAACAATGATAACAAAATTAGAAACATACATTTCTGAAAAAATGGATATAATATAAAAATAAAAAATATGTTTACAAGACAAGAGATTAACAAATTAGTTTTCTTTGATGTGGAAACTGCTACTGAATTTAAGAATTTTAAAGAATTAACTAAACATAAACCACGTTTAGCAGAACTATGGGCAAAGCGATGTAGTTGGTTAAGGGATAGGTATGAAGACAATAAAGATAAAACAGATGCAGAATTGTATGAATATAAAGGAGCTCTTCATCCAGAATTTAATAAAGTATTATGTATATCGTTTGGAAGAGTAGAGGTGAATTCAACTGGTGTAATTACACACAGTGTTAAAACATATAGTGGAGATGATGAAAAAGAAGTTCTCGCTAAAACATTAAACGTTTTTGAAAAATTTCTGAGCACAGGTTTTAGGTTTTCTGGTCATAATATAAAGAGCTTTGATATACCCGTTATATTAAAAAGAGCTATTATAAATGGATTAGCATTACCTAAAAGTTTACACTTACACCATCTTAAACCTTGGGAGTTTCCATTTTTAGACACAGGTGAGGTGTGGAGTTTTGGTTCATGGAAAGACGGATTAGTTTCATTAGATCTATTGTCTACTTCATTAGGTGTTCCTACTCCAAAGGAAGACATGGACGGTTCAATGGTATCTAATGCATATTGGAACGAAGATAAATTAAAGGAAATAGTTGAATATTGCGAAAGAGATGTAATAGCAACTGCAAATATTATGTTAAAGCTAGCCGGGTATGAATTAATTCCTATTGATCAAAATGTTGAAGTTTAAAATATATTTAATACTAATATTGATAATATATGCATGTTCTCCATCTAGGAGAGCTGTCCCTTGCAAACAATGTCCACAATATTCTATTGAAAAATTAATTATATCAGATACTTTTACATTTAATATTCCTCATTATAATATAAATTATATATGTTATCCTAGTTATAATTTTAATATTATAGAAAATGATACTCTATACATAGAACTTTTTCAATAAATCAAAAAACTATTTTTTAATTGTTTGTATAATATAAAAGTATGATAAAAGAATCGATAGACTATGGCGCATTTGATATTTTTGACGATCCCAATTTTAAATTTAATGAGAAACGTCACGAGTATACATATGTAGATAAAAAATCAAATAAAATTCAAACATTTAAGTCAGTTACAGGTTTTATAGATCAATTTAAAGAACCATTTGATAAAGAATACTGGTCTGCTAAAAAAGCAGCTGAACGTGGAATTTCACAAGCAGATATTTTATTAGAGTGGAAAGAAAATGGTCAAAAATCAGCAAACCTTGGAACAGAGGTTCATGAATGTATAGAAAATTTCTTAAAGACTGGAAATTTAAAGTATGACAAAGACAATGAAGAATTATTTTTAAGAATACAAAACTTTAAAGAAATATATGATAAAAGATTATATAAGTTAAAACCAATATTTCAAGAAAAGAGAGTTTTTTCAAGAAAATGGGGATTAGCTGGAACATTAGATGGATTATTTGAATTAAATCATATTCCTAGAATAGGCGATTGGAAAAGTAATAAGAAGTTTACTACAGATGATGATTTTATGGGAAGATTTAAAAAGCTTTTATATCCATTTGATGACCTATATGATAATAGCTTAAATAATTATTCTATTCAAGTTAGTTTATATAGATTAATTATAGAAGAAGAAACAGGTATTCAATTAGGAAATGGATTTATTGGTTGGATATCAAAAGATAATGCTAAGTTATATAAAGTATTAGATTTAAGACATAGATTATTAAAATTTTTAAATAAAAATAACCTTTCAATATGAACGCAAGGAAAATTAAATTTGGATCGGACTCTCGTAAGTCCTTAGAAAAAGGAGTTAATGTATTAGCAAACTCCGTTAAAGTTACATTAGGACCAAAGGGTAGAAATGTGGTTTTAGGTAGACAAAATCAATTTGCTATTACAAAAGATGGAGTAAGTGTAGCCAGAGAAGTTTTTCTAGAAGATGAAATAGAAAATTTAGGTGCACAAATGGTTAAACAAGTTGCAGCAAACGTTGCTCACGAAGCAGGAGATGGAACAACTACGGCAACTGTTTTAGCACAGGCAATAATTAAAAACGGTATAAAAATGATAGAAGCTGGTTTTGATCCAATGGAACTTAAAAGGGGAATGGATAAGACATCAGTTTTAATAAAAGAAAAACTAATTGAAATGAGCCAAGAAGTAGCAGATATAAATACTATAAGACAGGTTGCTACTATTTCAGCAAATGGAGATGAAATAATTGGTGGAATTATTGCAGATGCAATGGAACAAGTTGGATTCGATGGAGTCATAACGGTAGAGGATAGTAAAACAGCAGATACTCACGTAGACGTAGTAGAAGGAATGCAAATAAGTTCAGGATATGTTTCACCATATTTTATAACAGATGTTGAAAAAACTGAAATAAATCAAACAAATCCCTTAATTTTAATATATGATGGAAAGATTAAAAGCATGAAAGGATTATTACCTTTTTTAGAATATGCATCTAATAAAAAACAACCATTTATATTAGTAGCCGAATCTTTAGAAGGAGATGCACTTCAAACATTAATATTGAATAAAATAAAAGGTGTACTTGACGTTGGAGCAATTAAAACCCCAGGCTTTGGTAAGAATAAAAAAGAAATATTAAAAGATATCGCAATTTTGACAGGTGGAGTTTATCTTTCAGAAGAAGAAGGATTTGAAATAGAATCCATTAATCCCGCAATCATTGAAGATCTTTTAGGAAAGTGTGAAAAAATAAACGTTACACATAATAAAACAACTATTATAAATGGATTGGGTGATAAAGAAGCTCTTAAAACTAGAATATTAGAAATTCAACATAAAATTGAAAATGAAGAAAATGAAAATGAAAAGTTAATCTTAAAAGAGCGACTTGCTAAACTAGATGGAGGAGTTGCTATTTTAAAAATAGGTGCTTATTCAGAAACCGAAATGAATGAGAAAAAAGATAGATTAGATGATGCATTAAGTGCAACAAGAGCTGCTATTGAAGAGGGAATAGTTCCAGGCGGAGGAATTTCTTTACTAAGAGCAAGTTTAAACGCTCCTATTTATGGAGAAGGAATTTTTCAAAACAAGGACCAACGAGTTGGCGCAGATATTTTAATAGATGCATGCAAACAACCGTTCTTTTCAATTATAGATAACGCTGGAAAAAATCCTGAAGTTATAATGAAAGATTTATCTGAAGATACAGTAAATGGATATAACGCAAGAACTGGTAAATATGTAAACATGATAGAAGAGGGAATAATAGATCCATTAAAAGTTACTAGATCCGCTTTAGAACATTCGGTTTCAATAGGAAGTTTACTTCTAACTACAGAATGTATTTTATCTGAGCAAACTGCCGCTGAATAGAAACATTATAAAAATATATTGTTGCTTTAATAAAATCCCTCTTCGGAGGGATTTTTTATATCAAATAAATAAAAAAAACTACTATTAAAAGTGGGTTGCGAAGAAGACGATTTAAAAACATTAGATGATCTCATTAAAAGAGCAATAGCTAGTCAAAAATCAGATTTACTAGATGCTTCTAATATTGAATCACGAGGTACAGATAATATTGAATCACGAGGTACAGATAATATTGATGATATATTAGACACTATTGAATCTTGTCCCGTTCCTATATCTCCAATTTTTACAAAAAAACAATTAGATGATATATCTTGTATAATAGATTCTTCAACGGAGTTACCAAGTCAACCTGATTTATTAGATTTAAAAACAGAATCCATAAATGATTTATCTCCAGAGGAATGTGAAAAGAAGGCATCTTCTTTGAATGAAGAATTAAAAATTGAATTAAAAGAATACACCGATTTAAATATTTTATTAGAAAAATTAATAGAATATAAGGATAATTATAAAGTCTTTACAAAATACTTTTCCGAAAGAGCAGCTGAAATGGCTAGATTAATGAATAAATTTCAACCTGTACTTGAAGATATACGAAGGCTTGAAACAGAAAAAGTTGAATTAAATTTAGAACTTGTTAAGGTACAATCTGCGTTAGACGAGTTATATTCTATAGTAGCTAGTGGGCAAATAATATATAGTGCGTGGTGGAATGATAATTTTGACGTCGTTGCCGATGTTCAAACTGAAATACAGACATTTATAGCTAGAAAAAAAGAAATCGTATCAAATATAGAAACTGTTGAAAATAATATTACAAAAAAAGAAAATTTAAGAGATACGTATACTTCAGAAGAAGATATTATTAATGATAACGATATAACTAATATACTAGATGGATCTACTATAAATACGGTTGGCCTGATAGCTGGAACCAATTTTATTACTCAAGTTACACTTGCTTTAACTTCAGCTGGTTTTTCATCAATAAAAAATTCAATAAAAGATTATTCGAGTGTTATTAAAACCGATAGTGCAAGCATTGCTGGAATAAAAACCTTAGTTAAAACTCCTATTATTTCATTTAATTTAGATTTTATAGGCATTAATTCAATACCTATTGAAGAAGACGTATATAATAAAGAAACAGGAGACCGATCAACGATAACTATAAATTTTCCAATAAAGAATAATAAGTATTTACATAACAATTCATTTTTTAATTCAGTAAGTGGTGTAAATATAAAGGATGCATCTATTAATACTAATTTAACTGGAGATCTTTATGAAAAATATTACAATAAGTTAGAAGATCCTTTAAATTTAATGTTTTCTACACAAGATAAAGGATTAACTTCTTCTGCTACTTTAGTGGATCCTAAATTAAAGGGAACTGATTTTCAGGTTAAAAGAGAAAATTCAACAGATTATTATATACGTGACATAGGTAAAATGCAAAGATTTTATGAAGATTTTGAAAACATATTTAATAAGAGAAAATTAGAAATACGAAAGACTGACGTAGAACCATTGTTTAATGGAGTTGCTTTAAATTTAAAAAAACTAGCAGTGCTCGATGTTAAATTATTTTTAGCGCTAGGTAGAATAAATTTAGATATAATCGATGAGAGTCAAGATTTAAAATTAATAATAAAAAACATAGAGCGATCTCAGGAAGATTTTTTAAAAAATGCTACATCATTAAATGAAGAAATAATTAGAATAAAGGCAAGAATAAAAGAATTGAAACCCACCCCAGAGAAGATAAAAAAGAGACTCGCTGCGTTAGATATGAAGTGCTTTGAAGACAAAGAACCAATAGAAAACGAAAGTGAATTAAAAAGAAAAGTAGATGACTTGGAAGGAAATGATCCATACGGAGTAGAAACACTAAAGGGTGTTGATCCCACTTTACCATCTGCTAATGATATGAAATATTGGTTACAATTTTCAAAAATTTTAAATATGGTTAACATATTACCACTTCCTAAGGATCCAACTTCTCTTAGGTATTGGCCCATTGGTTTAGTAATACCTACTCCAGTTAAATTGGTTAAAATACCACTTCCTATAGTTTGGATTCCAATAACTACGCTTTCGTCCCCTGCTGGTCAAACGGTAATTTTTATAACCATAAATGGATTGTTTATTTCCCCTGTTATTTTTAATTCTTCTAGTTCTGGTTTAAAACAACATAAGATAACAATTAGAGGAGCCACCAATGATTTCGGATACAATGTAAATAAAGCAGTTAAGAAGACTATTTCTTTTCCACTATCAATAGCAGCTGCAAAAGATAGAGCGATCACGTCTCAAAAGAATCCATCAGATGAGTTATCAAAAATAGATAGAGACAAGTATGAACTTGAAATGAATTTGATGAAAGAAAAAATAAAAAACGCGGGCCCTTCTCAAAAAAAGAAATTAAATAAACAAATAAATGACCTACGTGATTCTATTTCATTAGAAAGTGGCAGTGAAATTTTACAAAAAAATTTAGATAGAAAGGAGTCTCCACAAGATGCAATAGACGATGCAATAAAATCTATTTTTTCTAGACTCGATGATTTAAATGAACCCGAATTTAACGGTTGCAGAGATATTCAAAATAAAATAACTAAAAGGAAAAATGACATACGGAAAAATATTAATAAAACATATGAATCTAAAATGTCAATAAAAGAAAAAAGAAAAAAAATAAAGGAATATAATAAAGAATTAAAAAAAGATGGAATTTCTATGGATTCAAAGAAAAAAGCCATTAAAGAAGACATCTCAAAGTTTTTTAATAAAGTAAAGCTTCCAACTTTGAGTTTACCAAAGGATAAAACAAAAATAAATCCTTCTCTTACGCCAGCTGAGTCAATGAAAGAAGTGTCTGATCAGGCATTAACTAATTATGAATATAATTTAACGTCTAAGAATAATAAAAACGTTAGGAAAATATTATTAACAAACATTACTAAAGTAACAAATAACATAGATTTAACTAATCTCTCAATTAATAAAAATGGTAAGCTTAAAATAAGTGAATCGTCTACAGAAATAAAAAATACGCTATTAGATATAAATGAAAAATTATTTAATAAAGTTAAAGGAAAACCAGATCCAAATTTAAACGAAGGCGAATTAACAAACAAGAAAAAAGTTTTAGAGAAAGAAATACAAAAAGAAATAAACATTAAAAAGAAAAGGCTTCTTAAAAAAGATTTAAAGAAGACCGATGCCTCTTTATCAGATATTTCTGACACTAAAGATATTCAGGAATCTAATTCTATAGATTCTGATAAACTATCTAAGCTTTCTAAGTTTAAGGTAAATTTTAATCCGTTTAAATCATTAACGGATATGTTACCAGTTAGCGTAGATTTAATATCACTACCGACCGCGGCATCGCTGCCCTTTGATTCAGCAAAAATAATAATTGATAGTTATATAAAAAATTTATCAAGTGAATCTCTCGTATCTATGTTAGGTGGAGTAAATGAAATATCACCAAATACTATTAAAGATAGTTATTTTAATATTATAAGTGCAAATGTTCCAAAAGACTTAAATATTCCAGATGATCTTAATTTACAAACAATGAGTTCGTCTTTTTCAGGTATGTTTAATTCATTAAGTGGCAAAAAAGAAGAAATTGATATTTTAAAACCATTTACTTTATCTAAAAGTATTCCTTTAAATTTAAATATTCTAATTAAACCAATGTTAGATATAATAGTTGGAAATATGGACGAAGTAGTAGAATGTTTACCTATCGATGTTGAAAATGATTTCAATAGTTTAAATCCAGTTGATTTAAAGGTCAATATTAAAAATACAGTTTTAGATAAAATAGAAAATTTATCATCGGTATTGAGTCCTGTATATAGCGTTCTATCACTGTTAAAATCCACAAATGGCATTACTTTAAATCCATCTGATAAATTATCATTTTTATCATTACCGTTTGGTGGAATAATACTTGCTAAATTTATATCAGAGGCTACTTTAAAAATGTCTACGTCAAAGTCGTTTAATACTCCAACGTTCGATTTAAAGGCCACCGAGAAAGCATCTGCTCTCATAGAATCCACCATTAATCCAATTATGAGTGTTCCTATGAGTTACATTATACCTGCAACTGCTGCAATGGTACAACAACAGTCTTCTCTTAGGTTACTTCATCCTATTTTAAACGCAGATGATATTCCTCCATGGGAAAGATTATCGGCCAAGAATTTTTTATTCATTTTATTTTTAGATGAATTCATCACATCTGCCGCTGATAAAATAGGATTTTATAGAAGATTTATTTAAAACTTATTTGTTTTATTTTATATAATATAAATAAACTAGTATAACGTTAATAATTAATAATTTTAAAATTACATAAATGGCATTTAGTAATTACGATCATGTAAAACCTCTCGAAGATTTCGATTGGAGTCAATACACTAATGATAAATATAATACATCAATTGTATTAACAGAAGAAGATAAAAAAGCAAGAGTAAAAATACTATGTAAAGAACCGTATGCACAAGAGCTATACGATAAGATGGTTGCATGGGAAGGCAAAAGTGGCAGTGAAATAGCATATGATAAAGATTTTAAAGTTGGCCAACTGTATACTGTTGAGGCAAAAAGCATTTCTTTTGATTTAAGAGCAGTTGTAGTAGAAGAAGTAAATACCCTTGGACAAATAATTGTTCCATTCAAAGAATTTTCTGGAGATTTAGATGAATTAGCAAAAGGAAACTTAGATGCACAGTTTAGAGTAATTTTATATAAACAAACAGGCAATGGAGAATATTTAGCCTCAGAACGCAAATGTAGAGCTATTAACTTCGCAGAAGAATTATTGCAACACCAAAAAAATAATACTTGGTTTGAGGTTAAAATCAAATCTTTAATAAAGGGAGGATATTTAGCTACATATAAAGACGAGGTAAAGTGTTTTATACCAGGTTCACATGCAGGAGCCAATGTAATTCACGATTTTTCAACTTTACTAGGTAAAACTATTAATGTGATGGTAGACAATTATGATAAATCAAATAGCTTGTTTATTTTATCATATAAGAAATATGTTACACAGAGCCTTCCTATTAAAATAAGTGATCTTAGATTCAATAAAAAATATACTGGTAAATTAACAACTCGACCATATGACTTTGGAATGTTTATAGAGTTTGAAGGATATTACACTGGTCTTTTACATAGTTCTGAATTTAAAGACTATAATAAAGCAAAGAATGAAATGAAAACCGGAGATGAGGTTTCTTTTTGGATAAAGGACGTTAACTTTAAGAAAAGACAATATAGAATAGTTTTAACGTTAAATGAAAATTCTATTTCTAAAAACATGATAGGATGGGATAATACTAAGGAAGAATTAGAAGGAAAGCTTTTTGATTTTGAACTTAGTGAAAATCAAAAAGCAGTTGTTATAGAAACAGAAAATGGTCCAATTGAATTAGGATTAAACCGTCTATATAAAGATAAGGATTTAAGTACATATTCTAAGGTTTCTATAATAAAGGTAGATTCTATAAATAAGACTTTTAATTATAGGTTAATTTCATAAATTTTTTTAGATAGAGTTGATTATACACACGGTAAAATATATAATCTTATAATGATTACCTCTATCTTAATACCGTATTAAATTATAAATTTTGAACAACATTCATTGTTGATACAAGAATTAACGCGTAACCACGTGAAAATGAAACATAAAAAAAATAAAATAAATATGGAACAATTTATTATGAATGAAGATAAAACTACACCGGCCCTTTCATTAAATAATACAAATTTTATAGATGAATTTAGCTTTGAGATATTTGATCAAACGTATAGGTTTTTTGAAAATGAAAATATAAACGAAGCTCAATTAAGGAGTGCAATTGATCTAGCAGAACCAGAAGACAATTATTCAGATTCAAAGGGATCTGAATATTGGGCAAAAAGGTTTAATTATGTATTAGAAGATTTTAAACTCGTAACAGGTGGTAGAATTTTATCAAACGCTGGAACTGGGCTCAAGGGAACTACTTATATTAATTGTTTTGTTGATGGCTTTACTGGAAAATGTCAAGATTCTATGGAAAGTATTATGAATACTTTAAAACGGCAAGCGATGATTTTAAAATCTGAAGGCGGATATGGTTTTTGTTCAGACGTAATGAGACCAAGGGGAACGTATGTCAATGGAATAGGAAACGAGTCACCTGGTTCCGTTAAAATGTTAGAAATGTGGGACAAGCAATCTGAAATAGTAACAGCTGGTTCCGGTAGAAAAAATACCAGGAAAAAGGGTAAAATAAAAATACGTAAAGGTGCTCAAATGGTTACTATGTCAATATGGCATCCCGACATAGAGGAATTTATAAAAGCTAAGCAAACGCCAGGTAGATTAACAAAGTTTAATATGTCGTGTTTAATCACTGATGATTTTATGGAAGCTAAAGAAAAGGGATTACCTTGGAATTTAGAATTTCCAAGCATAGACGATAATATAAAGAGATATGATAACGAATGGGATGGAAATTTAAAGAAATGGAAAGATAAAGGATATGCCACAGTTGTATATAAAACGTATCAAAACGCTGAAGAATTATGGGATATTATAATGGAATCTACATATAATAGAAATGAACCAGGTGTTCTTTTTGTTGATACTATGAATAAACTTAATAATTTAAAATATTGTGAATATATTAGTGCAACAAATCCGTGTGGAGAACAGATTTTACCAATAGGTGGTGTATGTTTATTGGGATCTTTGAATTTAACACAATTTGTTGATTTTAAGAATAAAGATTGGGATTATGAAAAACTTGATGAAATAATTCCATTAGCGGTTCGTTTATTAGATAATGTTAATGATAAAACAAACGTTCCACTTAAATCACAAGAGGAAAATTTAAGAAATAAAAGGAGAATAGGATTAGGCGTTATGGGATATGGATCAGCGTTGATGATGTTAAAAATAAGATATGGTTCTAAAAAAGCATTGGAAATAACTGATAAATTAGAAAGCCATATTGCTAATCGGGCATATCAAGCTTCTGCGCTTTTAGCAAAAGAAAAAGGTTCTTTCTTAATGTATAATGAAAAAGAATATTTATCTTCTGAATTTATAAAGGTTTTAAATGATGATACTATTAATATGATAAAAAAATATGGCATAAGAAATTCACATCTTTTATCTATTCAACCGACTGGTAATACTTCAATATTAGCTAATATTGTTTCAGGGGGACTTGAACCGGTTTTTATGCCACAGTATGTTAGAACATCTATGATGCCATATGCTCCAGACGGATTGGATATTCCTGAAATTATTAATTTTAAGGAAGCAAAAGCAAATAGTTGTAAAACTAAATGGTCTTGGACAAAAGAGGGCGATGAGAACGTACTTAGAACAGAATTTAATGGTTACGTTTGGAAAATGGATGAAGCTCGAGGATTGCTTAGAGAGACTGTGGTGAAGGATTATGCCGTTAGGTTTTTAGAAGAAAGAGGAGAGTGGAATCCTAAAGAAAAATGGGCCGCTACCACAACTGAGCTTGGTATAGATGAACATATAAAAACAATGGAAGTATTCGCAAAATACATAGATTCTGCTATGAGTAAAACTGTAAATATACCAAATGAATACAGTTATGAGGATTTTAAGAAATTATATACAGATGTTCATAAGACCGGTGTTATAAAAGGATGCACTACATATAGAGCAGGGACTATGACAGAAGTATTGGGTTCTACTAAAAATTCTAAGGATGATGATAAAATATATGTACCAAAAACAGATGCTCCAGATAGACCAAAGGTTTTAAATTGTGATATACATCATTTAACTGCAGTGGGTAAAAAATGGATAGTTTTAGTAGGTTTATTAGAAGGAGATCCATATGAAATATTCGCATTTAAAACAAAATCTATACATTTACCATATAGCGTAAAGGCTGGGAGATTAAAAAAGGCTAAGCGAGGTGTTTATAACTTAGAATGTGACAATGGTCTCATGATAGAAAACATAGCAGATAATTTTGAAACCGATGAGCAAGAAGCTCTTACTAGAATAATATCATGTGCACTTAGGCATGGTGCCAATATTCAATTCGTTTTTGAACAATTAAATAAATCAGAAGGTGGAATAATATCCTTTAGTAGAGCGATTGCGAGAACTCTTAAAAAATATTTAACGGATGGCGCAAAAGCAAATGGAATAGTTTGTAACAATTGTAAAAGTTCCAATATTGTTTATCAAGAGGGATGCGAAGTATGTTTAGATTGTGGAAGTGGAAAGTGTAGCTAATTGAATTTGAATAAATAACAAAAAGTATAAATATTATCATGTATAATAAAAATATTAAATTTGTTTTTTCATATTCAGATTTTATTAAAGTAAATGAACAGGAAATGGGAATGGGAGGAATGGGTGTTGATCCTATGGCAGGTGCAGGTGGAAATGCTCCACCTCCTAAAAAAGATAAAATCTTTTCTTTTATTTTTATAAATCATCCAACTAATCATGCAGTTAAGAATTACGAGGATGGTGGATATACTAAACGATATATTACATATGAAATGCCAGAAAAAGATATCTCTAAATGGATAGATGTTTCTCTTAAAGCAAAAAGAGATGGATATGAAAATGTATCTAAAGAAGATATTTTAAATGCCATCACCGGAGAAAAATTCTCCTTAACTAAATCAGAAAAAAAGTTTTTAGATTTTTTTAGACACTCTGTTACCGTAGGTAAAAAAGGAGAAAGATCTATAGACATAGATGTATATTTTGATAAAAATCATATTCCATCTACTGACTCATTAGAAGTTACTTTTTTGGACACTATAAGCAAATGAATATACTAGGATATAATGAATTCTTAAAAGAGGGCTCTTCAATAGAGCTTTCTTCTGTTTCTAGGGTAATATCTACTGCAGTAAATGAGATAATGAAAAGAATAGTTAAAGCAGAGTTTCCAATAGGAAAAGATTATTATAATATATTTAACTATGAAATAGCAAATGACAATAATTTAGCAGATATTAAGGTTTTCATTAGAAAAGACAATAATCCTAATTTTTCAGAAGATCCACATTTTAATAATATGAAATGGGAAAGGCACAGGTTCAAAGAAGATGGATTTGCAATAGACGCAAACACTTTTATTGAAAAAAACGCAGTGCCTGAGATACAAGTATCTATATTAATAGACCCAGATAGAGCTGTCATTAGGCCAGGTGTAGATTCATACGATAAAATATATAATAAATTAAATAATTTAGTGGATCATGAACTAAATCATACGCATCAGATAGGCATAAATAGATCACCGTTTAAAACAATACCTTCTCATAAGGATCATAGAGATAATTCAAATAATAATAACTACTTCACTCTTCCAGAGGAAATAGAATCAATGGTAAGTGGAATGTATAGACAATCCAAATTAGAAAATGTTCCATTAGATAACATATTTGATAAACATTTAAATATTTATGTTAAAGATAAATTCATAACAGAAGATCAAAAACTAGATATAATTCATACGTGGATTGAATATGCATTAATTAATTACCCAGATAGCTCTTTTAGTGCTAAATATTACAATTTTATCAATAAAATTTAAAACCTATTTTTCTAGATCAGTAGAAAATATAAAAAATTATAATAAAATGAGTGAATTAAATGAATTTGAAACGTTTAAAGCAGTAGTCTTGAATGTTCAAGACGATGTATTTGGACAAATAAATGAAATTCTTGCAGAGTCTGAAGAAGACGCTGTTAAATTTTATGAAAAAGGAAATAAGAGCGCAGGAACAAGGTTAAGGTCTAGTATGCAAAAAATTAGAAAACTTATCCACCATCCAACTATTCGTCAAAGCATGAATAAAGTTAATTTAGGTGCACAGGAGGTGCGAATTAACGTAAACGATAGTAAATAAATAAAGCTATAGATATAGTTTATTTTATACACTAGATTAAACGCCTTAATTGAAGTAGACTTAAAAATCTATTAAAATTAAGGCGTTTTTTATTGTTTTTAAATAAAAATGAACTTTTTTGTAAAAAAATGTTAAAATAATAAAATGAAGCACAATACATGGATAACGAGTAATTCTATCTCAAAAACCGCTAGTTCTCAGGTATATTCACCATATAATGTTGGTGTTAGAAATCGTGTAAGAAATAATAATATTGTGCAAGATGATCAAGAAAATGCGCCATCTATTTTACCCGAAAGGTTATCCTCGACTCCAAATCCTGCTTCTACAAAGTGGATAACCAGAACTAGGATAAAGGTTGATCAAACATCTGATGATGCACAAATAGTAGATCCTGGTATACCAGGAAATAATCTTGTGTTTTTTGATAAGGTAGTATTAGATGGAATAACAGATAGTGAAAATGTGGAATTTGGACTACCGTCTAGTCCAGACAAGGGTTCTGAACACATATATCTAAATGGACAGCTGCTAGATGCAGAAGATTACACAATAGTGGGAGCCAGTGTCACGTTTAATTTTATACCTATGAAAGGCTCAAGATTATTGATATCTTACAGGGAAATTAAATAATGTGTAATTAAAAATTATTATCATAAATATCTGATATTTTTTATGCAAAAACGTAAAAAATTAATCTAATAACTAGATAAATAAATATGAACAATGGAAAAATCAACAACATATTACACAACATCAGATTTATATTTAGCAGCCTATTTAAAGGTAAAGGGCGGTAAGCTTTCCGTTGAAAAGAAGGGTTCCAAAGCCCTATTTAAATTTATAGAAAATCCAGATTTATCTTCAAATGTAAATGATTATTTTATGGAAACCGGTTCTTGCGAACCATTGGCATATACCAATGTCATAAAAAACCTAAAGAACCTGATCTTTAATAGTTAATAAAACTAAAAAGATTTAAGTTAAAAAAATGGTTTTATTTCTATAGAATTCAGGCGAAATTAGGGCCTAAAAAAAATCTAAAAAAAATGGATAATTTTAATTATAGACCATTTGCTCAATTTGGAATGGAGCAAATAAATTTTGAACCAAAACAAGTTGCCTTATTGGCAGCTATGGATAAAAAAGATGCAGATACGTCAGCTGCTATACAAGCAATAATAGATGGTGCAGTTTCTGATTTACAGAGTGCGGATACTAATATTGAAAACTTAGTAGCTACTGTTAAATCACAGCTTACTAAATCGATTGACTTAAACTCTTCAAAAATTGGTGATGTTGTTGACCAATTAGGTATGAATGGTTTACCTGCGTCATTGGTAAAACTTTCAAAGGAACTTGAGAGGTTAATGAAGATTAGAGATGAGCTTCATGCACAAAAGATAGCTAATCAAAAAGGAGACGAGGTAGCAGAGTTAACTCAATCTGAGGAAGATTTTATGAGATTCATAAACGAAAACCTTGGATATGATTCTAGAATCACTGCAGTTAAGCATATATCATGGGCTTTTTCAGGATATAGTAGACTAGATATAGCATCAATTATTGAATCATCTAATTATGGTGCTGACTATGCTACATATATTGATGCGTTTATACAAGCGTTTGGCGATGGTGATACTGCATGGTTAGATAAATATGCTGAGAAAAATTTATCAACGCCTAATGATGACTATAGGAGTACTTGGCCTGGATATTTATTATTTAATGGAATCGCAGAAGATAACTTTGACGACATGGTGAGAAAGTTCATTGCTGATACTGAACAGTGGATTAAAGACTTTTCAGCAGAAATGGGGTCAAATTTCTCAGATGTGTATGAGGACATTCGTGGATCACTTAACAGTATTAAAGCTGAAGCTAATGGAAACATTAAAAGTGGATGGACACGTCATGTTACTGCAGTTCAGGCATATGAAGAAAAACCTTTATCTACTCGTAACTATACTCTTGTTAATGATGTATATGAGTCATCAGTAGTTGTATACTGTAATGGTCAGTTAATAACAAAAGATCAAGACTATTCAGTCAATAGAGATGATGATAGCGGAAAAGTAATAATTAAGTTTGCTGATTCAATGCCAATGGAACCTGGATTCTATTATGAAATTCATGCCATAGTATTGCATGCAACTGAATTATTTGGAATAGGTGCTCTTCCAGTTCAACCTGATTATGGAGTAACTGGATACGATACATCTTTCAAATTGGCGCAAGCGAAATTTTGGACAGAAAATCAATTGGCTAGATTATCACTATTTGATATTGATATTACAGAAATTTCTTCAGATATACGTTATAATATGGAACGAGGAGAGCAGCTTAAAACGGATAATATGAGTCTTACTGATAAACTGGCTGCATTTGAACAAGAAAAAGCAACTTTAAAAACTAATCTTGTTAGATTAAATTCAGAAAGAGACCATCAAGCTGAGGAGTTAACCATGGTTAACACTAAGATTGCATCTTTCGAAGCAGATATAGTTGCTAATGAAGCCAATGTCGAAGATTTGACAGAACAATTAGCGCAGCTTGCTGAATTATTAGCAAAAGCTAAGCACAACCTTAAAGTTGCTGAGAATCCTGTTAATCCTAATGATTATGATGCAGAAAAATGCAAGGAACTTGAAACGATAGTTGAAACATCTACTCAAGCTCATATAGGAGGTAAAGCAGCTTTAGTTGCAGCAGAAACTAGTTTAGCAGAACTAAAAACTGAGTGTGAGACTCACAAATCTCAAGTACCTGTAATTGAAGCGGATATTGCGACAAGTGATTCAAGTATAGAGACCACTACCACTCTTATTGAAAGCGTAGATGTATCTATAAGTGGAACCAAATCGACTATTATCTTTAACGAAGCAGCAAAAACTGACTGTGATATGAAAGTTGCAAAAGCTGAACAGAAGGTGAAGAGTCTAAAAGAGGCGGTTGAAGCTATTGAAGCTGAGGTAAATCCTTATGCTACTATAGATCCTGCAGATGATCTGCTAGGTGATCCAAAAGACGAAGATAACGAAGGTGAACCAGGTGGACCGGGTGATGGGATTGACAATATCATAGTTAATTAATTTAATTATTAAACGTTAATTCTTAATCTTTAAGTTTTAAAAAAAATTGGGGAACTTCGGTTCCCCTTTTTTTATATTATTATTCAAGAAATTATTTTTAATTATTTTAAAATTTATAAGAACCTATTATTTTTATATAGTAGAATATAACAAATAATATAAATTACTAAAAAAAATACTTAATTATGAATGACTTTTTTGATTTACCTAAAGAGACTTTTGGAAGCAGTAGTTCTAATTCCAATGAAAAGAAAAAAGATGAAAACATCTATGACCCAAATCCTGATGCAAGCGGAGGAATATATAAATCCGTTGTTAGGTTTATCCCCAATTTAAAAGATAAAACACAAACTAAATACACTAAATATAGTGCTAAGGTATATAACCCTCTAACAAAGAGAGCTGTATATGTAGACTGTCCATCCAATGAAAATAAACCATCGGTATTGTGGACTTTATCTACTATTCTCGGCCGTCTTAAAAAAGAAGAACCTACCGTTGTCAATGAAATAAATGATAATTTTTCTAGGTGGTATACTCATCATTCTTACGTGTATATTATAAAAGATCCTCAAAATCCTGATTTAGAAGGAAAAATTAAACTATTTAAATATCGCGCTCAGATTAATGATCTCATAGAGCAACAGATGAATCCAGACGAAGATGGTCTATTAGAAAACACGGTTAAAGTTAATCCCTTTCATTTATTAGAAGGAAAAGATTTCTTATGTGTTGTTTCAAAGAAAACAAAAACGTGGAGAGATTGGACAAAATGTAAATTTATGGATGAACTAACTCCATTTGTTTTTAATATAAAAGACAATCAAGTAGTTATGAAAAATGATGAAGGAGCTATTAAAGTAGTAAAGGGATTCTTTGAAAAAACTGCTCCGTCCATGGAAGACTATTTACATCAGTCTTGGACAGATGAAACATACAATGAAGTTGCATCAGCGCTAAAAGCAGCGATTGGTCATAAAGAGGTTATAAACATGCTTATAGCTGAAACTAGAGATGAAAAAATGAAACAATTATTGTCTCTTGAAAATCCACATAAAGAGTCTGTTGCACCGGCTTCTGTTTCATCAAATGACACATTAACCAATGATAATATTTCTTTTGGTGGAACCACTGTTAATACCGCTGTTGAAGAAAAAAAGACACCGGTTGTCACTGATGGAGAGTCTAATGATGAATATGATGATCTATTCAAAGATCTTTAATATATAAAATTAAATAAAAAAAACAAATTAACAATGACTAAAGTTACAAATGAAACTGTAGAAAACACTAAAACAGATGCTTCTACTACTAATGCTACTGCTTCGGCTGAAAATACAACTGATCCAAATCAAGTTGTTCTTCTAGGAAGTATTTCATATACTGATGAATTTCAATATGAAGAATGGTTAAAAAACATGGATTTAAACCAGGCTATTTTTGTATTAGTTGCTAATGCAAACTATGCACAATCAAAAGGATTATTATCTATTGCTGAATCTGAATTAGTTGCAGGTGCTCTTAGAACAATTAAGAAAAATTCTAAGCAGACTCCAGTTGCCCCCGTTGTAGATTCTAAAAATGTTACTGAAGATAAATCATCTAAATAGTTTTTACCAATGGTTTATTTAATAGATGGAAATGCATATATAAACGTAGCAGTAAGCGTTACTAAAAGTATTTTATCTAGAGATAAATCTATAGGAAGAGATTATTATATAGATGATATTTTTTCAGAAAATAAGAAGATCTTAAGGGAACAATGTAGGATAACATTTAGAGATTTTTGCTTATCTTACTTAGTATCATTAATTGCACCCATCCACAAAGAAGTGGATGAGGTGCATATTGTTTTTGATTCTAAAAGTTGGAGAAAGAAATATATTTCTGATTTTTTTACTACTGAAAATGTGTTATTGGATAGACCTTCTGATATTAAAGAATTTGAATATAAAGCTAATCGACGAGGAGACTCCAATATCTATTTATTTTTTGAATATTTTCAAGGCATTGTTCTAGACCATTTAAAAAATGAATGTGGAATTAATTTTCACAGGTGGTCCGGAATGGAGGGAGATGATATATTGGCGTATTTATGTGATACTTTTACTAAAGATACTATAATATATTCAGTTGATAAAGATTTAATACAGCTTGTTAATAATTCAGGATTAACATATACAATTATGGTATCACCTAAGCAGATGTCTAAGCATAAAAAATTATATGTTTCAGATTATTCAAGTGAATTAAATGAATCAGATTTTTTTAACATAGATAACGTTACAGTTGGAAATCTAAATAATGTTTCTTCCAAGTTAATAGAAAAGGGATATGTTAAGTATCCAATAAATTCTACTCGTTCTGTGCTAGAAAAAATAATAGGTGGAGATAAGTCAGATAAAATACCAAGGTTATATAAAATGACTAAGTCTAAAGTTAATAAAGTTTGCGAATTAATCATTGAAAAATATGGTAACGATATTTTACATAAACTAGATGAATTAAATGCAGAGTTTATAGATTATGCTATTTGTAAAATATCTAAGTGTAATAAATTAGAAGAGAAAAAAGATATTGATACGCTTAGAAAGCATTTTATATTTAATACTAAAATAATTAGACTATCTCATACCTTATTGCCATTAGAGTTAAAAAATGAAATTGAAACTCGGCTAAACCTATTACAGAAAACAAAGTATAATAACTTTAAATATTCTAAGCTATTAGAACTCAAAAATAAATCAGTACTACTATGAAACCTTTATATGAAAGAATTTTAATTAAACCTGTTCAAAAAGAAACATCTACTAAATCGGGTATTTTATTACCAACTAAAGCGGTTAAGCGTCCAAATATTGGAACCGTAATAGCATGTGGAGAAGGAACACAACATAATCCTATGAAAGTTAAGGAAGGAGATGTAGTATTATGTAATAGATATGCAGGCGTAGATATAGTTTATAAAAATGAACCTCATTACGTTATATTATCTAATGAAGTAATAGCCGTCTTGGAAAACATAGATGAGGTAAAACTCGACGAATATGAATAATGACTTAAAGTTCGACTTTAATGATATTTTAATATGTCCATCGGTTATAACTAATATAGAATCAAGATCTCACATTAATGTATTTTATCCTGATGGAAACCTTCCACTTATAACTGCTCCAATGGATACCGTTATATTAGAGAAAAATGAACATGTATTTATTGAAAATAATATAATACCTTGTTTACCCAGGGGAGAAAAAGCTGGGCCTCGCTCTATAGAGTCATTTTCACTAAATGAAATGCTTAATAAATTTAAATCAAAGGAATTAAAAAAGCACAGGGGATATCTAATAGACACAGCTAATGGTCATATAAAAAAACTAAAAGATGTCACTAGGATGATTAAGAATGAACTAGGTGATGATATATGGTTAATGATAGGAAATATAGCTAATCCAAAATCATACGCTGAATTATCTGAAGCCGGTGCAGATGCAATTAGAATAGGAATAGGCAACGGCGGAGGTTGTCTAACTACACAGCAGACTGGTGTAGGATATCCAATGGCTTCCTTAATAAAAGAATGTTATATTGAATCATTATCTTTAAATAATCCCGCTAAAATAGTAGCAGACGGTGGAATGAAAGATTATTCAGATGTTATTAAAGCGCTCGCATTAGGAGCAGATTTCGTTATGATGGGTTCAATATTTAATAAAGCAATAGAAAGTTCTGGAAAAAATGTACATTATAGTAATGCTGGTGAAACAGAACTTAGTTTAGAAGAAGCATTAGATTTGTTTAATTCTGGGAGACCTGTTTTCAAATCATTTAGAGGAATGTCTACCAAAGAGGTTCAAAGGAAATGGGGAAGGATTAATCTTAAAACATCTGAAGGAATAGTGGATACCAGAGAAGCCCAATACACTTTAAGCAGCTGGGTTGAAAACTTTAAGCATTATCTAAGATCAGCCATGAGCTATACTAATTCTAGTGATTTAAATGAATTCATTGGGGAGACACACACTATAATGATCACTAAAAATTCATTAGATAGATTTAAAAAATAATTTTTTTATTTAAACCTTTTTATAAAGTTTAGTATAATATATAAATCAATAACAAAATAGTTATTAACGTTCTTTAAAATAATGTGAAAGGCATCGGAAATCGACGGATTGAAGATGTTGATATGTGCCAGAACAATGAGTCCAGTGGAGCTCATATTGGATGGAATTAGATCGTCGGATCGCAGAAGCCCGTGATAGGGTGTTCCTAATCAAATGATTAGGCTGAACTACTTTAACAAGTGGAATTTCAGTTCTTAGTTTAGATTTATAGAAAATGTAGATCTGCACAACGCTTGTGGGTAAATAAATAAATCCCGCTTTATGACTGAATAAGCTTTTTCGCGAGCTAAGGTGGTCTTGAATTCTATAGTGGATTTATCAATGATTATGGTGAGTACAAACCATTTTTAAGATAAGCAACGTCGGTTATTTCAAGATGCAGTGTTTAAAATCGCAGCGGAGACTAAGTTGGAGGTATTCTATAATCCTTCCATATTTTCTTTCACTTTTTATTTTTATAATACATACACTAATTACAAAAAAAAGGGAAGCTTTATAGTTTCCCTTTTTTATTTTATATTAAAATTAAGTTTTCTGTTATTAGAAACTTGGAGTAAATCCTGAAGATTCAGAACTTAATTCTCCACCAACTCTTGTTATTGTTAATCTGTTAATAAACTTATGAATTCCTCTTGGGAAATCAACCGCTATGTCAACTATAGCTGTATTAGCTTCAATAACTTCAGCTGTATTGTTTGTACTATCAATAGTTACTTCATAAGATTGTACACCTCTTGCGTTTTGAACTGCATCCATGTAATTTTCTAAAATGGTTTTAACTCTTAACCTTGTGATTTCATCATTGAAATCAAATAAGAAGTTTACTAATATTTGTTCAATATCTCTTTCAATAGTTGAAAGATTATCTCTAACATGAGCATTATTTAATGCAGAAGTTACTCTCTGATATGCTGTATTGTTTGTGAAAACAGTTATTCCAAAGCCTCTTCGTTTAACTATTAAGTTATGTCCAACTGGTTCTAAATAATCTCTATCTTCTTTTGTTAAATCATATTCCAATCCAACAATTTCAGGATCGCTTAAAATAGCTCTTTTTCCAGCTGTTATTAAGAAAGGAGTTCCATTTTTAAATTTTCTAACAAATGCATTTGAAACATAACCAGCTGGTGGAACTGCTTTATTTTTACCACCTTCTCTAATTAAAACATATGGCATCGCAAAATATGCATATGATGCCAATGGTACTCCATTATAGTCTCCACTTGGAAATTTAAATAAGAAACTAGGATTTAAACTAACGTCTCCTCCTTCTGAAATATATTGTGTAGATACGAGTTTATTAACAGTATCAATAAAACTAGGATCTACTGATTTTTCAAATTGCTCAAATGAAGGGTCATTAATAATTGCCATTACTTTTCCATTCATTGCTGCTAATTTTACTAAATAATATTTAGACGATGAAGAAATGCATCCTGCATATGAATCAACGATATATCTATAATCAATTGTTTCTCTATCTGAAAGAGTTTGAGGAATCTTAGTATAGTCATATAAATATGATAAAATATCCTCTTGTCTTCCACATGTATTATTTGGCAACAATTCTGATCTAAGTTTAAATCCTCTTAGGAATTGTCCTTTAAGTGCTTCAACATAATTGTATACTCCTTTATAAACAGATATTTCATTTCCACTAACCTCTAGACCATCTACTGCTTCTGCAGAAGGTGCCATCGTAGTTACAGTATATTCTAGTCTATATGGGCTTAATTCTTCACTTGACGTTATCGAAATAATTTTCAATAATCTAGTTCTAGAATCTCCATCTAATCTCGCTTTAATATAATGATTAACTTTTATGAATTCATCTATTTCAGCTTTTTCTGCAACATTAGCGGTATTAATACCTAATACTAATTTATTAGGTTGAGTTATTGTGAAATCTGTAAAATAATTAGTATCAGCTAAATCAAATACTTTTTTGAAATTACTACCGTTTTGTAATTCATATTTAATATAGTCATCTCCATCAATGTAATAGTTTACACTTATTTGATTTAATAAACTATTATCTTGATATGTGTATATTTTAATGTATGAATATTCTTTTCCATCATCAAGTATGGCTTTAAATCCATCTTCTATTTTAGAATAGTATGTATTTACTCCATCCACTGATGTATCATTAGTTTTTAAGAAACCTCCAACATATGCTTCATATACTTTACTTCCTTCCATAGCTATCATGTATTCGACAGCAGCTGTTACTCTAACAAAGTCATCTGCTTCAACTAGTGTGAAATCTCCTGCTGCTTTAGCGATATCTATTTTATTAACTAGATTATCATCGCCTGGTCTACTATAGCTTACTACGCTAATTAGTGGAGTAGGGTCTGCGTCTGATCCATCTGGGTTTTTTCCACCTGTATCTATGGTATATACGTCATCTGTATTTAATGCATCATATCCATAGCCTACTATGTCAACTCTGTGTGTTGACATTTCAATATCATTAAATGTATCGTCTTCTAAGTCTATTAAATCTAGTTTATCTCTATCTAATGCACAAAGAATACCTGTGCTAGCAAATAATCTATTTACTAACGTATCAATTGATGAATTTGTTCCAGATTGATCTTTAAAATCAGGTATTAGTGATCCAGTTACTCTTGCAATTGCTTTTACCTCTGGTAAAGCAATGAAGTTTGATATTTCAGAATCCATTAGTCCTGCTTCATCAAAAAATTGACCAAACGTTGGATCTTTTGCTAATTTTAAATTATTTGACCAGTCTCCCTCTACCATAATCACCTCTACAAAGTAATCAGATATAAAATCATCTGGTGATACGAAATTTGGAAAATCTATGTCTTCTCCAAAGCTAGCATACCATTCTCTAGCTGTTACGTCAAATCCTGATATACCTGCTCTCTTAACCCAAAGTGTCATATTGCTACTTCCCGTGTTAACAAAGCTTAATATTTTATTGGATGCAATTGATGCGTTACCAAATGCTCCAGGGTTTAGGATAAAATCATCTCCTAACGCTAAATTTTTAGATCTATTTAGACTGTCTTCATCTGCATACCATAGTTTATTTCTATTAAAGAACTCTATCATTGGATATTGATATGGTGCGCTGTTTGAATTATTAGATGAGCTTTCACAGTTAAATGTTGTAAACGATGCTTGATCTTTATTCGCAACTGTGTCTGTGTCATTATCTAACGGCCAAACATTCAGTGCAAAAACGGGACCTTCTCTTAATGCAACTTCGATAGTTCTATGAAAATAACTTCCTTGTTTTTCTAATTGCGAATCTCTGTCTCCGTAAACTGCTTTTAATGTTCTTAAGTCATTTATTAAAACCACAGTATTGAATGGACCTTGTCTACTTGATCCAATTATTAATCTTCCGGTGGTTAAAGGCAAGGCGGTGCCTTGACTTTGGTCTATCTCAACAGTATATACCCCGCTGGATTTAAAATTGTTTAAGTTTAATACTTTTTCGGCCATTGCTTATACTATATTTTTAATTATTTATCCCATATATAGAGCAATAAAATTAAAAATACAAAAAAATAAACCTTTTGCAAATAAACAGTAGAATATTAAAAATTATAAAACAAATAAATATAAGCTAACAATGAGAATATTTAAAATTAGAAACGTGAAGACTCCAACGAGGGGAACTAACATGTCAGCGGGTATTGATTTATACATACCAGAAGATTTTTATATTAAAAGAGGAGATACGCTACATCCTGCTCCTTTATATGATAAAGGCACTGGGTCCTTTAAAATAGAGCCTGGCAAATCTGTATTGATTCCATCTGGAATAAAGATAAATGTTCCAAAAGATAGAGCATTGATAGCTTTTAACAAGAGTGGAGTAGCTGTTAATAAAAATTTAATAGTTGGTGCATGTGTAATAGATGAAGATTATACAGGTGAAATACATATAGATGTAAAAAATGTTGGATCAGAATCTACTTGGATACAGGCCGGTGATAAAATAATTCAATTAATTTGCATGCCAGTTGATTACGTAAATATAGAAGAGTGCAATTCAGAACTAGAATGCTTTGGAGACACCTTAGTTTTATCTGAAAGAGGAGAAGGCGGATTCGGTTCCACGGGAACAAAATAAAAAAACAAAAGAAAAATGAAAGTAATAGGAAACGATAACAATCAAGAACCAACACAAGGTCCACAGGACATGCCGCCTGGTATGAACGTAAATTTAAAGGATGCAGAAGACGTAAAGTGTGAAGAATGTGGAAGTTTAGTTTTTCAAGAAAAAATAATGATAAAAAAAGTATCTAAGTTCGCAACAGGTTCTACGAGAGATACCATTGCGCCAATTCCAGTAATAGCGTGTGCTAAATGTAATCACATTAATAAAATGTTCATTCCAAATGTATAAAATATGATAATTGGATGCGAGTATAATGAAAAAGTTCAATCTTTATTAGTATCATATTATAATAAAGAAGGTAAAATATCATTTTTACAGAAAAAATTACACAAATCAGATTTATTTAATTGGAATATTTCTAAAACGCCAACTGTTGACAAAAATTGGGACGGTAGATATATTAAAAGGGCACCGTCTTCTGGTAAATGGATATCTCAATTTAGAATAGAAGAACTAATTAACGATAAATTCTCTGTGAATGAAAAGAATGCCATCTATGATATGGATAACTTTCCCATTAAAACATTTTTAGATATTGAAATAGAATTAATAGATGATACGTTTCCAACTCCAGAACAAGCAAAAATGCCAGTTAATCTTATAACCTTTTGTAATAATAAGAATAAGTGCTTTGTTTTATCAACAATGGAAAGAGGATTAGACTCTAAGTTTTCATCATCTGATTTATCCAATGATGTACATGAACATTTTAAAAAAGTAAAACCTTTAAGCGATTCTGATTCTGAAATATTAACTCAAAAATTTGATATTAAGTATCTTACTTTTGAATCAGAGAAAGAGATGATGACATTTTTTTTCGAAAAGGTGCTAAATAGATTATCTTTTATTACAGGATGGAATGTAATAAAATTCGATTGGGTTTATTTAATGAATAGATGTAAAAGATTAGGAATTGATCCATTTAAAAAACTACCCAGTGAAAGAGTAATTTCAAAAAGAACAAAGATTCCATTACACACTGGCATATTGGATTATATGGAAATGGTTATGCAAATGAAACCATTTAAAGTTATTGAAAACTATACTTTAGATTATTTTGCTAATTTATCATTGGGCGTTACAAAATTAAAAAGTAAATATAGTTCAATGAAAGAAGCTCAATCTAACATGTTTGAATTTACAAAATATAATATAATAGACGTACTTCTTGTTAAAATGATAGACGATAAACTGGGTTTAATAGACGTGGCCCTATCTTTATCTGGAGTGGCTAATATTGAAGTTAATAAAGTGTTTAGCCCAGTTCATATTACTGAAATGTTAATGTGCAGAGAATTTCTAAGATCTGGATTAAAAATGGCAAAGGATGGAAAACCAGTTGGTATAAATGATTCAGAGTCATATGCAGGTGCATTTGTAATGCCAGTTGTGCCAGGTCATTATGACTTAGTAGCATGTTATGATTTTGCTTCAATGTATCCTAATATACAAATGCAATATAATATTTCTCCAGATTCATATATCGGTAAACTCAACGGTTCGCATGAAGCCGGTGAAAACATTTTTACTAAAAATGACACGATCTTTGCAAAAAACAAAGATTCTGTAGCTAGAACAATATTAAACAGGTTATATAATGAAAGGGTTAAAACTAAGAAACAAATGAAAACTTTGTAATTTGAAAAAAAACAATGAAATATTACAGTGGATAGCCGGTTTTATTGAAAATAAGAAAACCATTACAGAAAAAGAAGTAAAAAATATAAAGAAACGTATAATGACTTCTGAAAAATTTATTGTTTCTCAGATCGATATTGAAAAATATCACTTTAAATATAAAAGCGATAGTTCAATACCTTTTGATAAATATAACATTGTGTATAATGAATAATTTAATAAATGGTATAAAGTCACTGTTTAAAAAAAACTATAAAAAAATGAATACCGAAAGATTAATAAGTCTAAAAGAAAATTTCACAGGGCAGAAGTTTCAATGGATAAAAACAAAAGATACTAGCTTAAGAGGAAAAATTGTTAAGTGCAAAGATATAGAAGCAAGAGGAAATAAATTTATAGCATATTTCAATGATGGTTCTAAAATAGATGCAGAACTATTAAATAGAAATCTCATGTTGATTGGAGAAGGAATGGCACAACTTTCAATTGATGAAATAAATTCTATAAACGGTCCAGCTGTTCCTCCATCTAGCAGTAAAAGGCCTCCTCTTGAAAAATCTGCGAGCGGAGGTGGTCCTATCTCCATGCCAGATGATTTAAAACAGTTTCAGACGCCTCCAACTAAACACGCGCCTAATATTTCTCCAAAAGTAAACGTAACTAAACAAACTGAAAAGAAGGCATCGGCGTCAAATATGTTTAGTATGTTTAATGCTGATGAAACGGACTTGCCATTAAATGTTAAAATAAAAATACCTAATAAAAAACTTTTAAAGTTAATGTATGAAAATGCAGATAATAAAAATAAATTTTTAATGGATCTATCTGAACACGTTTATTCCAAGATAAATAACAATATAGTTAAAGATTCATTGGAAAAAATGTTAGTTCCTGTTTCTAGGAAGACTACTACTAAAAAAGATACAATAGTTATTTCTTCCAATGTTTCTACTTCTAAAAAAGATAAACCTATTATAGATGGTTCTGTAGAGGTTACTGAAATAGAAAATGGAAAATGAAAAAATACAGTTTGTAAAATCTAATTTATACAACGACGATAGTTTTGAATTAGTTTCAATAAATGCCGGTGATGATACCTTGAAAAAAGGAAGGTGTAAATCTGAAGCAGTATGCATTCTCCCATTTGATTTAAGTGAACAAAATAAAATAAAGGATTTATATTTATTAAAACAAGAAGATTTCTTTAATAAAAATGTAATTCGTACTTGTTTAACAGAAGACATTAATGATAGCATAGATGATGATTCATTTGATACATTTAAGCGATGTATTCATAAAGATTTAGCAATTAAAAATTTTAATAATATAGATTCATGTTATTATCTTGGAAAAATATCTCACACTGATCCCATAGTAAAGGATTATTATTGTTATGGAATATGTTTAAATGATTATATAAAGGGTCCTAATGGATTTACACCCGACCTTCCTACAGAAGAAGTTAATGGTAAATATTATACTTTAGATAAAATAAGGTTTTCTAAAGCTATAAAGGGCGAGGTGAACGATTCACTGGTATTATCTTCGTGCATGCTATTAATATCTTATATTTCGTAAAACCGTTACGTTATTTTTAGTAAAAAATACTAACTAAAAATAAATTAACACAAATGTCAAGAAATACAAAGGAATTACTTTCAGCTTTCAGTAAATTTAATGATAAATTAGAAAAAACCACTAAGGGAAGAGTTAAGCTTAGGGGTTTTTCTGACATAGATGAATATATTAATACTGGAAATTATCTTTTAAATGCCCAAATGTCAGGTTCATTAAGAGGAGGTTATCCAAATGCAAGAAGCCTTGGAATAGGCGGAGATTCTGGAACAGGCAAAACTTTTTTATGTATGAACGCTATTAAAAATGCCCAAGACATGGGATATGCAGCCTTTTATATAGACACAGAAGGCGCATTAGATTCCAATGACTTTGAAAAATTTGGTATCGATATTGAATTATTAAATTATAAAAGAATGGGATTAATATCAGAAGTAAAGTTTTTTATAGATGATATTATAAAAATGGCTGAAGAAACACCTGGTCTTAAAATGATGATAGTTGTAGATTCTTTAACTATGTTAGAAACAAATAAGGAAGTGGCTGATAGAAAAGCTGGAAAGAATGCCCAGGACATGGGATTAAGAGCAAAGGAACTACGGCAACTTTTTAAATCGTTCACATTAGACTTATCTAATTTAAAAGTTCCATTATTATTTACTGCTCATACTTATTCCGGACAAGATCAATATACTCCTAAACAAATGAGCGGAGGCGGTGGACCTCTCTATTCTGCAAGTGTTGTCATGATGTTAGGAAAAGGACATTTGAAAGATGATAATAAAACAAAAACTGGCGTTATAGTTAGAAGTACAACTGATAAGAACAGATTAGCTAAACCCGATAAAATAGAATTTCATATAAGCTTCCACAAAGGAATGAATCCGTATGTTGGTCTTCAAGATTATATAAGTTGGGAAAACTGTGGAGTAGGGAGGGGAAATAAACTTACTGAAAAAGAATTTAATAAATTAAAGGGAGCAGAGGCCGATGAATGCTCAATGTTTGAAGTAGAAGGAGAAAAGTTTTATTTTTTACCAAAGGAAAGAGCTAGGAACTATATAATTAAACATTCAGGAAACATAGTTCCTACACGAGAAATATTTACAGATAAAGTTTTTACAAGCGAAGTAATAGATGAATTAGATAAAAATATAATAATTCCAAAGTTTAGATATAGTAGTTTAAATGATGTACTAAATGAAGAGTTAACAGAATTAGAAAATTTAGATAATGCAGACATCGATTAAAACTAAAATAAAAATTAAAGATAATCTTAAATTAAAATATTATTTGGGTTTACATTTAAGAGGAGGTTATTCTAATAATGATTCAGTTTTATTTGAGTTAATAAACTATATTATATCAAATAATGTTGAAAATAAAGATAAAAATATATCTTATTCAAATTTAAAATTTTCTATAAAAACATTAAAATACATTTTCGGGGAAGATATTTTAAACGATGATTTTAAAAATCAAATTATTTTTAGTATTAAAGAGTTAATTAAAGATAAAAAAATAGATGTTAATAAAAAATATTTTCATATAACTGAAGATGGAATTAACACCTTTTATAACATAAATGGTAAATATAAATGATAGAATTTATTGAAAATATAGAGCTTCTTGAAAAAATGATTTGGAATTTCGTTTTAAATCCCAATACGGATGAAGATTTATTAAAACCAAGCAACGGAGAAGAGTTTCTTGATAAAAACGAATTGATAGTTAAAATAAAATCTAAGTACTTTCAAAACGAAGACTTGGAGTTAACTTGGAAACACGCATCTATGTTTTTTAAGGAATATAAAAAGATTCCAACTAAAAAAGATTTACGTCAGTATTTAGATATAAAGAATCAAGAGATTAGCGATTCTGTTTTCAATGAAATTTATAATTATAATTTATCAGAATACAATTATAGTTTTTTATATAAATATGTAAAATCATTTATATTATTGAGAAGCTTAAATGTCACAATGATAGATCTTCTTACTATGTTAAAGACAACGGATATTAATCCAGATAATATAGAAGAAGTAATAAACAGGGTTAGAAATTCTATAAATGACAAGTTGTCTGTTAATTTTGAATCGGGAAGATCGGGTTTAAATTTTTTAAATCCACTTCATCATATTCAAATATCTAAGGAAGGACTTCCGACAGGTTTTGCGTTTTTTGATAAAACACAAGGTGGTGGATGGAATCCTAAAACATTAGTTGTTTTTCAAGGTAGACCCAAGGTGGGAAAGTCTATTGTTCTAGGTAATATTGCTACTAGATCGTTTTTATCTGGAGTAAACACTGGTGTCGTTACCGTTGAGCTTTCTGAAAATAAATATATGAAAAGATTAGGTTCTAATATATTGGAAATAAAATCAGTTGAGTATGATAAATTTACTCAAAAAGAGGCTATGGATAAATTATTTAATAAATTAAAAATATTTAAAGAGTCAGGTAATTCCTATGGTGAATTGATAATAAAAGAATTTCCAACAGGTGGCGCTACAGCAATTGATATAGAAAATTATTTTATACGACAGGAAAAAGAATTAAATAAAAAGTTTAGAGTAATAGTTGTAGATTATATTAATTTAATGAGACCTATTAAAGAACAGGGTGGACTATATGAAAAAATAAAAGTTATATCTGAGGAATTAAGAGGAGTTGCTATGAGAAATGAATGGTGTTTAATAACAGCTACTCAAATAAAACGAGATTCCATTGATGATTTTGATTTAGGAATGGATTCTGTTGCTGAATCATTTGGTTTAATACACACCGTTGATACTCTATATGGATTAATGAGAGGTCCCCTTGAACAGCGAATGAAAATAAAACTAATAGCGAATAGAGATAATGGATATGAAGAAAGCTATAGGTTTTACGATATGCACAAAGATTACATGAGATTAGCTGAATCGTTTGGAGAAAATAGTGAATATTATAGCGATGACGATCAGCTTCATCAAATGGAAGATGATCTTAGAAGATCTTATAAATCTCTGTCTGCTTCTAATAATGGAGATGAAGAAAATTCTGTTCATGCAGTTGAACTTTCTTCAGAAAAAACTACAAGTGAATATGATGATTTATTAAATCAGATTTAAAATAATATAATTACGATGGGTGAAAATGAAGAAAAATCTAAAAATGAAGATAAGAAAAAAGAAAAAAAGACTAGAAATCTTAGAAGAGAGGATAAAATCTTTAATAATAGATATAACCAAGGAGAAGGTTTAAAGGATCCTAACGATTATAAGTTTTCTACAGGAATCGCCGTAGATGGTGGTTATTCTAGTAATTATTTAAAGGATTTATATGACTATGAAAACAATGTAGATTATCAAATATTTTTAGAGCATATTTTTGAAATAATAAAAAAAGATGAGATTTTATCTAACATAATAGATGAAAAAGAGGGAACTAGAAATAAATTTAATAAAGAAGAAGTCAATTTTTTGTTCGAGAGAATACAGGAAATATTAAGTAAACATATTGAATACGAAAAATTTTCCAGTGCAATTTATATTTTAGAAGCTATTTCTAGCATAACTGCTATGGAATATAAAAAACTTTTTGATTTTTTAAACTACTCATATAAAGAATCTCTTTTAACTGAACTCAACACCAAATATAAGTTCCTAGAAGGAAAAATGAATAAAAACAACAAACTATTTTAATAGATGGAATTAAGTAATATAAATAAAATCTTTTTATTAGGGGATTTACATTTAGGCATACGTAACAATTCAATAGAATGGTCTAAATCTCAGAGTGATTTTTTAATAGAATATTTTTGTAATAAAATAGATGAATTAGGATTTAATCCTGATACTGATATTTTAATTCAAGAGGGAGATTGGTTTCATAATAGGGAAAGTACAAATAATAGAATATGGAAAGATTCATTAAAAATATTTGATATTCTTTCTAATAAATTTAAAAGGGGCGTTTATGTTATATTAGGCAATCATGATGTTTATTATAAAGATAATAATAGCATACATTCTCTACTTGGAATTGAAAAGATGTTTGATAATATTCATGTTTTTTCAAAGCATGAGATATTACATATTAATAAATGTCACAAATTTTTAATGTTACCTTGGGTAGAAGATGATGAACAAATAACTAAAATAGTTTCATCATATTCTGATAAAGCAGACTATATTATATGTCATGCAGACATTAAGAATTTTAAACTCAACAAGTGGGTAAAAATAAATTCGGGTTTAGATTCTAATTACTTAAAGTCTTTTAAAAGAGTTTATTCTGGTCACATACATATTCATCAAGAAGAAGGCAATGTTTTATATACTGGAACTCCCTATGAATTAGACAGAGGGGATAGAGGAAACGTTAAAGGCTTTTACACATTAGACGTTAGTGATTCTAAAATAAAAGAACACTTTACAGAAAATTTATTTTCGCCTAAGCACATTAAAATAGATGTTGAAGACATGTTAGAATTAAATGTAGAAAGTATTAAAAAATTGTTTAATAATAATTATGTAGATGTAATGATAAAAATAGATAAGGCAAACAGTTTTCCTGTAACCAGATTTATGGAATTAATAGACTCTTTTGATCAAAGAAGAATTGAATTTTTTACATATAATTCATCTATTCAAAAAGAAAAGATACAAAGAGATTTAGAATTAGATAGAATAAAAGAATACGATATTTATGAAATATTTAAAGAGTGTTTATTAGAAAGAAAGTATTCCAAAACAATGAATTCTAATATAGAAAAATATTTTAAAAATTTGTATGAAAGTACTAAAAATAATGAAAAGGAACATTATGAATAAAGTATTATATTTCATATTTATAATTTTATATACAACTACTAGCTGTTCGTCTCAGGTCAGTATACATTCTCCAATATTTAAAGTAAAATATTCAGAAAAACTAGAACAGCCCCTTTGTGTAGAATACAAGGTATTGTGTCCAAATGGTAACACAAGCAGAAGCGGAATGGATTTTTATAAAGTAGATAGTGTTCATACTTCTGATAATGAAGACTATAAAAATAACATATGGGATAAAGGACATATTGCTCCAGCAGCAGCATTTAATTGTAGTAAAGATACACTTAAGCAGACTTTTAGTTATTTAAACTGTGCACTTCAACATGAATCACTAAATAGAGGTCCATGGAAAGAGCTAGAAAGATTCGAAAGAAATTTAGCTAAGTTTTTTGATGTGCACGTAATAGTTTATATTGAATTTGAAAAAGACTGTGAGGTACTAGAAACGGGCGCCTCAGTTCCCTCTGCTTTTATTAAAGTTATAGAATTTGAAAAATATAAATATACTTTTAAGTTTCCTAATTCTAATGTTTCTGGAACAAACTGGTTTAAATTTAAAGTAAAAGATAATTAAAAATGAAACTTATTAAATTTTCTTGGAGAAATATATGTTCTTATGGAAATAAGACACAGGAGTTTACTGTTTCAGAAAACCCACAGCTAATACTAGTTGAAGGAAAAAATGGATCTGGAAAGTCCTCAATTAAAGAAGCTCTTACTGTTTCTTTATATGGGAAATCTGCGGTTAGAAAAACAAGAGATATTCCAAATAGGATTAATAGAAATGCATATACTGTAAATGAATTTATCACATCTTCAGGTGACCATGTAAAAATAGAAAGGGGCATTGATCCTAATTTTACAAATTTAGAAATAAATGGAAGTTCGTATAATTTACCAGATAAAAGAAAAGTTGATCTTTTTTTAGAAGATGAATTAATAAAATTACCATTTTCTGTATTTTCTAATACAATAAGCCTTTCTTTTGAAGATTTTAAATCGTTTATTAAATTAACTCCTACAGACAAAAGGAAAATAGTAGATAAAATATTTGGAACAGATATTTTAACAGACATGTTAGTTAAAACAAAAGATGAGTCTAAAGAAAATAGTAGAGATTTAGAGTTTTTAAATACAGATATTTTAAATAACACTGACATTTTAGAAAAATCACAAGAACAGCTTGAAATATTAAAAAACGCTGTTAATGAGAAAAAAGATATTGAGATAGATACTAAAAATAAAGATATTGTTAAAAAAGAAACAGAAAAGGATAAGTTGAATGTTGATCTAGATAAATTTTTAAAAATATTATCATCAAATAAAGAAGATTTACAGAAATGTAAAGACACTTTATCTAAAAATAATGCAGCTTTGTTAGAAATTGACAAAAAGTTAAAAATATATGATAATAATAAGTGTCCACATTGTTTAAGTAATCTCACAGATGATAGTCATATAAAAATAAAGGATGCTATAATTTCAAAAAGGGAAATTTTTGAAAATAAGATACCGAATATAGAAAAATCTATAAAGAAATCATTTAATGATGTAAAGGATATAGATGATTCATCTAAAACTGTTAAAAATAACATTTATAATCTAGATATAGAAATATCATCTTTAAAATCAGATATAAAGTCATTGAAAAGCAGTGGCTCTGATCAAACGTCATCGCTTCTTAAGATAATATCTGAGATTCAGAAGAAAATAGATGCATCATCAATAGAAATTGATAAAAAAACTAAAAAACAATTAATTTTAACAGAAGTAGAGGAACTATTATCAGATAGTGGTATAAAAAGAGCTTTAATGGATAGAATAATTCCAGTTTTAAATGCTAAGATACTAAAAATAAGCAAACAACTAGAATTTAAGTTTTCTTTTGAATTTAATAATGCATTTGATGCTATTATTTCTCATATGGGAGAGGAAATTTCATCAGATAGTCTTTCTACGGGTGAACAAAAGAAAATGAACTTAATAGTATTGTTAAGCATGTTAGAATTAATAAAAATGAAGCATCATCAAGTAAATATGCTGTTTTTAGATGAAATATTTAGTTCTTTGGACAAAGAAAGCATATATATGACCATCGAGATATTAAAAGAGTTTTCTCAATGTCACAATTTAACTATATTTGTAATATCACATGATCCACTCCCGGAAGAGCTTTTTGATAAGAAAATAATGATAACAAAAGATAATTTCTTTTCAGAAATGAATATTTTATCAAAAAATAAGTCTGAAAGAACCAAACTAGAACAAATAGTATAATAGAATATATATAATATTTTATTACTATAAAAAATACAGTGTTTATGAAAATTTATTCCAATAATACTTTCGCTTCTTCATATAATCATCTTTTAAGTGACCTTATGTCAATAGAAGCAGCTAATAATTCAGCGCGTTCGCTTCCAACTAGAGAAATAATAGATGGGTGCATAGAATTGCACGATCCTATTAATTGTATGTATTTAAACAATGCTAGGTCTTCTCAATTTAGATATATTGCAGCAGAATTCATGTGGTATTTTTTGGGAAGAAATGATGTTGATTTTATTAAAGAGTATGCTAAATTCTGGTTACAAATTCAGAATCCAGACGGAACTGTCAATTCTTCATATGGAAATTTAATATTTAATATAAAAAACAGTCACGGGTATACTCAATATGCATGGGCACTCAATTCTTTACTTAAAGATAAAAATACTCGTCAAGCGGTGTTACATTTTAATTCAGCGGATCATCAATATGATAGTAATAAGGATTTTGTATGTACAATGTATGCAAATTTTCTAATTAGAGATAATAAATTGAGAATGTCTGTAAAAATGAGAAGTAATGATGTAATATTAGGGTTACCAACAGATGTCGCATTTTTCACAGTACTACAACAACAAATACTTAGTCATTTGCGTAAATTAAAATATCCAGATTTAGAATTAGGCACATATACTCACATTGTAGATTCTCTTCATGTATATGAGAGACACTATGGTTTAGTTGAAAGAATGTTAGATGAAGATTTTATTAATGTTCAGATGCCAACATTATATTCAGATTTAATAGACTTAACTGGAACGCCTTCCATTAATTTATTAGAAATAGGCGAATCTAAAGAAAACGATGATCTACTTATGTGGATTCATGAAAATATGAAAATTAAAAAAGATGTTAAAGCGGTTCAAAAATAAATTACCAAATATAGCTAAAGGATTTGGTGCAATAATAGGGGGTTTAATATTTTGGATAATTGCCGCAACTATTAATTACTCAATATATTATTATATGTTAAGTGACGTTATTAAATTAAGTTTAATTAATTTTATAGGAATATATGTAATAATATTACAATTTTTAATTGTTATAAAAATATTTATGAAAAATGACAAGTAAGGATTTACAATATCATAAGACATATTTGAGAATGGCTATTGAATGGTCAAGTTTATCTAAAAGTAAGAGAAAACAAGTAGGATCATTAATAGTAAAAGATGGTATGATAATATCTGATGGATTTAATGGTGCACCAACTGGTTTCCCAAATGACTGTGAGGACCTTGACGGATCAACATATTGGCATGTTTTACATGCAGAAGCAAATGCTATTTTAAAATGCGCAAAGCATGGTATTTCATGTAAAGATGCCACATTATATTTAACAATGTCACCGTGTAAAGAGTGTTCTAAATTAATAATACAAGCGTCTATTAAAAGAGTTGTATATTATTTACCATATAGGGATTTGGATGGATTAAAAATGTTAAAATCAGTTGGTGTAGATGTTATTCAAATAGCCGATGTATAAAAAATTATAATAAAAATGCAAGAATTAGAACAAGACGCACAGGAAACTAGAGAAGTTAACATGATTTTCATTAAAGAATTTAAATTTTTCATAAAGAAATTTAATAAAAAACAAAAGGAAGATTATATGTTAAATGTAAATAAAATAGTTAGAGATAAGTTCAATACTAAATTCTTAGTTCCCAATAAAGTTCAAGCCTTTTTATTAAATTATGAAATTAAAAAATTATTGGATAAAGCTATCAATATAAAGAATGAAAAATATAATAGAATAATTTATTTAAATTCCGATATGACACCAACTGGTATAATGAATACTTTAACTTTCTTAAGTAATGAATATTATCACATTGAATTTAAATATCATATAATTGATCCAAAGGAGGATTTTGATAGGTGTACTTTTGAAAATGATAATATAGCATTTATAGACTAGTGTGCTGAACAAGAAGAAGGACCAGCGCCCAACGCTGTTCCCGGGCTATGTCCAGTATTTGTAGCTTTCTTGATAGCAATATCAGTTCCTTGTCCATAATATCCATCGGCCTTTACTCCTAATTCTGCTTGCGCTTTTTTTACCCATTTTTTTGTATTTGGTCCATATTTACCATCTTCCTTTAATGGTGCATTTGGGATATCTTCTGTGAACTCTCCTGTTAATAACATATTTACTTGGTTTTGAGCAGTTTCAACTGCGTCGCCACAATCACCGACGCGCAAATAACTTTTTCCTTTAGCTAGAATATCCAGGAGCCAATTATTATCTAAATTTCGTTGGCAGTAAAATCCGGCAGGTTCATTAGACTCTTCAGAGTCCACGTCTATGTTTTTTGATCCTCCATTTTTAAACACCCAATAACCTTTACCTTGTGCAGAAATATAATAAGCATCATCACCGTAAACAGCTTTTAAATCTTCTGCTTCTTCGGGTGTACCTACCCATTTGCGCTCTTTATATTCTTCATTACAAGAAGAAGGACCAGCGCCCAATGCTATTTCTTCTGTGTTACAAGACGGACCGGCATTTAGATGAATTTCTTCTATGTCAAATTCTTCGCTTTCACCACGATCTTCTTCTTTCTCTAAACTGTTTATCATTGCTATTCCCAAAATCCTTGCTGCTTCTTCTGCCGATATGTTTAAATAATCAGATAGATCTTGCACTGCGGCGGCTAGTTTATTTTTTGGATTAGGATCAACGTCTCTTTTAGGTGGACGAGTTGGGTTGAATGTTCTTCTTTTTGGAGTAGTCGTTTCTGTTTCTACTTCTTCTTCTGTTTCTACTGGCGCAGTTTCAGTATCTGCATCTAATACGTCATATTCTTCTTCAAACCAGTTTTCATTAACGTTAAATTCATTAAAATTAGAAATACATTTTCCTTCTGTTAAAACGTCTTTTTCTTTCTTTTTTAACTTATCTAGTATTTTCTTTTCTCTATCTAGTTGAGATATTACATTGTCATTTAAGTCAATTGTTCCCTTCACTTCTCCGGTTATTCTACCTGTTCCAAATGGTACTTCTTTCTTTTCATTAACGAATGTATCGAAATTAGGTAAAACACTTTCACTAGTTTCATATTCTCCAACTTCCACTGTGGCAACTCCGGTTAGGTATGGATCAGCGTATTTAATAGGTTCTTTTCCGGCTTGTTTATATACTAAATCATTAGTCATCGCTTTATATGTAGAATTATAATGCTGATGTTTAAACATTGGAGATCTTTCAACCACGTTTCGATATCCCTTTAGTTTATTTTCACTATCGTTCTTTGGTATTTCTTTACCTTTTGCATCTCTAGCATATTTTAAAGAATCGTTTCCTCCGAATCCAGGTTTCTTTAAATCGATGTATGAATCAAAGTTTAAAATATCTCTTCTATGTATGTCAAATAAATCCATTGTTTATATTTTTTTTTTATACTGTAATTGCTCCTATTCTTGTTTCTTTAAAAGCATCACATTGGAAATTAGCTGTAAGTGTATATAAATTATCTGATGCATAATCTAAATCCATTTTCGTTAATTCACCAGTTAAATATGCTGGACTGAATCTGAATTCTCTGTAAATGTCTTGTGCTTTATTGAATATCGCTACATAAATTTGACCAATGTAGTCTCTTTTAAGACCCTGTCTTCCATTTAATGGATCAAATGTTAAATCTCCCCATGCCCTAAGTGTATTATATACATAAGCATCGTTTTCTTCATTTAAGTTAACTTCAAACGTTACTGATAATTTAGCTGTGGTTTCAGCTGGTTTTCCAGCAGCAAAAGTACGCTTAGCGAATTTATAGAACTGATTAACTTGTCCAACACCTGTTAATTCAGGAAGACCTGATATTTTTTTAACCTGTTCTACCAATAGGTCCACGTTATTGGTTATAGTAGAAGGAGGTGTTATAATTACTTCAAACTGATTTAAGAATAATGGTTCATAATATTCTACTGCAGCTCTTGAATTGTCATAGTGTGGTAAACCTGCCATTGTCTTTTTGTTATTTTATTTTATTTATTTTTCTAAAGCGTCTCTTGTTTTTGTATAGTTTTTCCAAATTTGACCATACAGATCGCAAGATGCGCCTAAGAAGTTTATAATACCTACATACTTCCTTTTTTTCTCTCCGCTCATTTTCGCAATCTTTTTACCTAATTTCTTTCCATCCTTTTCAGGATCTAATTCTTCATCAGGTTTAAGACCTACTAGTTTTTTAAGATCTCCTTTTTTTTCTAGTATTGCGAAATCTTCAAATGTTAAAAAAGTTTTCTTCAACTTGGTATTGTTATTTTTTACCAACTACTTTAGCGCTCTTTACTTTAGCTAAGTATGTTTTAGTATATCTTTCAAGAGAAGCAGTTCCTTTTCCTCCCAAAGTTGCTAAATCTTGGTTAGTTTTGGATTTATCTGATCCTTCTTTTTGTTGTTTAATATCGCCCTTTGCACTATATTTAGCAACCGCCGATTTGCAAGCACTCATGAATTGAGTATAGTTCATTACAGAATTTGCCATTTGTTTAAATTTTTTTTTATTTATCTATTAAATACGTCCCTATTTTATTATATAGTTTATATTTATTTTTATTATTTATTTGGTATATTATAAGTAAATTTTAAAAAAAGCAATATACTTGTTCTTTACCTAATTAAAACCAATCACATATATTTTGTAAAAAATTACGAATGGAAACAAAAAAACAAATAGCCAAGAAATATAGGAAGCTTACTGATATTGAACACGTATTGCATCGACCGTCTATGTACATAGGTTCTGTGAAGCCTCATACTGGAAAACAATATTTATATGATGGACATGATATTACATATGAAAGTATAACATATAATCCAGGCTTTTTAAAATTGTTTGATGAAATACTATCTAATTCAATAGACGAACATAGGAGAAATTCTAAATTAAACGAAATAAGAGTAACAGTTGATCTAGATGAAAATCAAATAACAATATGGGACAATGGTGGAATTCCAGTAGAAAAGCATCCTATTCATAAAGAGTGGATTCCAGAAATGATATTTTCTAATTTAAAAGCGGGTTCCAATTTTAATGATGAAGAAGATAGAATAGTTGCAGGTACAAATGGAGTGGGCTCAACTCTAACTAATATATTTAGTAAAAAGTTTAGTATTTCTACATGTGATAGAAAAAACAAATTTAGTCAAACGTTTACTAAAAATATGCACAAAAGAAGCAAGCCATCCATTGCATCAGCTAAACGTGGTTTTACTCAGATTACATATATTCCTGATTTAGAAAGATTTGGAATGACTAAAATAGATGAAATTAGTTTGAAATTAATTTATAAGAGGTGTATAGATGCAGTTGCATGTAACACTAAACTTACTTTACATTTTACAGTTGTTCAAAATAAAATAAAAATTAAGGATAAAATAAAATATTCTTCATTTAAAGATTATGTTTCTTTATACACCAATGAATTTTTCTACGAAGAATCAAAGCATTGGAAAATAGCCTTTTCTTATTCAAGCGATGGATATAAAAATGTTAGTTTTGTCAATACGGTTAATACAAAAGATGGGGGAACTCATGTAGAATATATCGCTAATCAGTTAATTAATCACCTTAGGCAAATGATTAAGAAAAAACATAAAGTTGATGCTAAGCCTAGTGAAATAAAAAATCACCTTTGTGTTTATATAGATTCTACCATCATTAATTCGTTATTTAGTTCACAGACTAAAGAAAAACTTATAACTGAAGGTAGAGATTTTCAAACTTCACACGAAGTATCTTTAAAAATAGCTAAACGGGTTTTTTCTTCAGAAATAATAGAATCCTTATTGGATTGGATAGAACGAAAGCAATTGGCTGCAGAAAGAGCAGAGCTTAGGAAACTTAATAAAAACTTAAGTAGTTCTAAAGTTTTAAAATTAATAGATGCTAAAAAGAAAGGAAACAGATCAGATTGTATTCTTGGCATATATGAAGGATTATCTGCACTGTCCGCTGTTAGGAAATTTAGAGATTCTCAAAAAATGGGAGCTTTCCCATTAAAGGGTAAGTTTTTAAACGTTAAAGAACTTCCAAATTCTAAGGTTATTCAGAATGAAGAAGTAAAGAATCTTATGGCATCAATTGGATTAAAACTTGGAGAAGAACCTAATAATTTAAGATATGGTAAAATATACATATATACTGATGCAGATCCTGATGGGGATTCAATAGCTGCATTATTAATAAATTTCTTTAATAAATATTGGCCTGAACTGTTTGAGAATGGAATTATATACAAAGTGCTTACTCCACTTGTAGTAGTTAAGAAGGGCAAAGATGCAATAAGCTTTTATAATAATACAGAGTTTCAAAAATGGTTAAATAATAAAAAGATTAACCATAAAACTTGGAATATCGAGTATAAAAAAGGGTTGGCTGCATTGGAAGATGATGAATATAAAGAAATAATAACTAATCCTGTAACAATTAAGTTAGTTAATGATAAATTAGCTAAGGATACTTTAGATATTTGGTTCGGTAAAGATTCTTCTCCTAGAAAGGATAAGATTTTACAAAAAGAATAATAGAACGTTGGATTTATTAACAGCAGATTGGTTTTTTGAAACACCAATCGATTTTGAGTATAAAAAATATAAGATGTTAGCCTATTTAAAAAAAGTAGATTCCAATTACTATATAAGAAAATTTTCACCTTGGCTTTTAAATAATGAGAAGTTTATAGTAGATATAGAAAGAATAATGTGTAATATTAAATCATTTGAAGATTCTATATCTAAAGAAAAAATAATATTTAACGATTTTAGTTTAAAAATAGTTAATGTGAAACCTATTCCTTTTAAAGAAGTAGAAATTATAGAAGAGATGGTAGATTTTACTATTCCCCTTCTTAAAATTAGTAATGGTTTAGGATTAAAAATATGGGATGGAGGTCCTGAAATACTCTGGTAGATATGTTAAAATTAGACTGTAAAGACGAAGACGATTTTCAAAATTATTTCTTTGGAAATGATGTTGATCGTGATAAAATATATAAGAACATTGTTTGTTCAATAGAGATGGCACATAATTCACATCAAGATGTTGCCCATTTCGCGGAAGTAACGTTTATTTATGGAGATGTGATAGTATTGGATGCACATCGCGATCAATGGATTGATAACTTAACATGTGCTCTTAAATATTATGAATCTGATGGAATAGAAGATTTCGAGAGATGTCAGATGATAGTTAAATTAATTGATAAAATACAAAAAGATTATGAATGAGAAAAAAGAAGTAGAATTCGAAGAAATAATAGAATTGTTGACATGGGCATATAAACAGGGATACCTACATGCATCCCATGTTTTAAAGGAAACAGTTCCCAATGATAGTGCTCTTTCTAAAATGTTTGTTGACGCATTGAAAAATCGAAAACAAGAAGTAACAGAAAAATAGATTTTATGGAAAAGACAGTAACCGATTATTTAGATACTGATTATGGAAATTACGCAAAGTATGTAATAGAAAATAGAGCAATTCCATCTGTAATAGATGGTTTTAAACCTACACAGCGTAAGATAATTCATATTGCATCTAAGGTTTGGAAAAATAAAGGTTCAGATAAGCCATTAAAGATATTTCAATTAGCAGGTAAAGTTGCTTCTGATGCAAACTATCATCATGGGGATGCTTCTTTGAGTTCAGCTATTGTTAGCATGGCACAATCTTTTAAAAATTCAATGCCGCTCCTCGATGAAATAGGACAATTTGGTTCATTGAGATCTCCAGATGCTGGTGCACCTAGATATATTTCTACTAGAATAAATGATAATTTTAAATTACTATACAAAGACTTTGAATTATTACAGAAAAGATATGAAGAAGGAATAGAAATAGAACCTAATTATTTTTTACCCATTATTCCAACAGTTCTTTTAAACGGTGGCTCTGGTATAGCTGTTGGTTTTGCATCGAATATATTAAATAGGAATCCATTAGATTTAGTTAATGCATGCGTAAAGGAACTAGAAAATAAAAGATACAGTGAACCTAAACCATGGTATAGAGGATTCACAGGACACTGCGAGAGGGACTCAAATAATAAGGACACTTGGATATTCAGTGGATCCTTTATAGTTAACAACACGTCAACTGTGACAATTGGTGAGCTTCCGCCTTCTTTGACGTATGAAAAATATGAAAAATATTTAGTTGGAATTGAAGATTCTAAGAAAATAACCACATTTGATGATAATTCAAGCTCAAATATAAATTATGTAATTAAATTTAAGAGAGCAGATTTATCAAAATTAATAGATACAGGTCGTCTTATTAAGTTTTTAAAATTAGAGGAAAGGCAATCTGAGAATTTAACAATGTTGGATGAAAATGGTAAACTTAAAATATTCGATAATGTCAAAGACGTAATATCATACTTTGTTAATTTTAGATTGGCATTTTATGATAAAAGAAAAGGCTATCTTATAAACAAACTAGAACTTGAGCTTATAACCCTTTCTAATAAAGCAAAGTTTATAAAGCATATAATAGATGGTAAGTTAAAAATAAATAATATAGCTAAGCGTATTATAATAGATTATTTGGAAAAACATACTTTTGAAAAAGTAGAAAGTTCATATAATTATTTGTTATCTATGCCAATACATTCTTTAACTAAAGAAAAATATGAAGAAATATTATCATTAGAAAAAGAAAAAAATAATGAATTGGTTATGGTTAATAAACTTAAACCCATTAATATGTATATGAGCGATTTAAATGATTTAAAAAAGATGATTAAAAAAATAAATTAATATAATGGAGAATATTACAACTGTGGATTATTATGGGGAATTTAAAGACTATGTTATTAAACACATGGGAGTTAGTGGAATGCAGTTTCACTATTGGGAAAAATTACAAGATAGGATATATTCTACTAGTGCATCTATGACACCATATATATTGGAGGAACGAGAAATGCGCGTAACTCAAATGGATATTTTTTCAAGACTAATGATGGATAGAATATTATGGGTGGCCGGTCCCGTTAATGATAGCATGAGTACAGTTGTTCAAGCACAGTTGATGTTTTTAGATAACGTAGACACTAGAGATATTAAAATGTATGTGGATAGTCCAGGAGGATCTGTTAAATCTGGATTATCAATGGTAGACGTTATGGCTTTTATACAATCAGATGTTTCTACTACTAATACTGGAATGGCTGCTTCTATGGGATCAATATTATTAGGCGCAGGAACCAAAGGAAAAAGGTTTTCTTTAGAGCACAGTAGAGTAATGTTACATCAAGTTAGTTCAGGTGCACAAGGAAACATTCAAGATATTAGAATATCATTAGCCGAAGCTGAAAAATATAATAGCTTATTATTTGATCTTTTAGCAGAGTATTGTGATAAAAAACCTAAAGAAGTATTAAAATTTGCTTCTAGAGACAAGTGGTTAAATGCAGAAGAGGCATTGGAATATGGAATTATAGATGGTATTCATAAAAAAGATGATGAATAGATGAGGACAAAAAGAAAAAACATTGTAATATCAAACCATACTTTAGATCTACATGGAGTTTATCATAGTGAAGTTGGTAAAAAAGTAGATTCTTTTGTAACTGATCACATTCTGAAGGGAAGTCGTTCCGTTTTCATAATTACAGGCAACAGTGTTGAAATGAAAAAGCTAGTAAATAAAACACTGTTGGATTATTCTATTATTTCAGAAGAAACACTAAGCAATTCAGGAATAGTTGCAGTTAGTTTAACATAAACCCACCTTACTTCTTACTCGCGGCCCTGAGGGTGTTCTTTTCACCATCCGTGAGATTAGACCAACCCCTAGCAGATAGCTTATCTAGTATTTTATCTATTTTTGACTGATTTTGAAAGATTCTAGGCTGTTTTTGAGGTAAAATTGGCTTGGTTTTAAGTTTATTATAAATATATTCATTAACTTCTTCAATAGATGATAAATTTTTGCTCTTTACTTCATCTCTAAGCTTTTTTAAATAGTTCGTGAAGTATTTCTTATCCATATTTGAATAAAATGTAGATATTGGCGTTTTTTCTTCAATATTATGACTTTTTAGTAAGCTTTTTGCTTTTAAATAGGCTAATCTATCGGCTACTAACTCAATATTCATTAATAATTCACCCGCTTGGTCTATATCTATGTTAGAGCTGTATGCATCCCATACTACGTCTTTTCCATACTTTTTATACTGATATTGATGGGCTATTTCATGTAAAATAACATATAGTAGGTCACCTAGGCTTCTAGTTAGCGTATCTTTATCAATAATGCATTCATCCGTCTTAGATATTCCCATTGCTCCATATAAAGTGTCAAATCGTATTTTTGGACAACCTGAACTGCTTATAAAAGAAGATAAGTCTTTTAATAGTTCTATATTATTTGGAAAACTATTATTAATTTCTTGAATGAACTCTGAGAGTCCCTGGGTACTGCCATTTGTGTTTAAAACGGCTTCAAACAGTATATAGGGTAGAGTTTTTTTCATATATTATTATATATTATAAACAAAAAAAGGGAATCTTTCGATTCCCTTTTTAATTATCATAACTAATCTCAATTAAAAATTAGGATGCGTTAGAAGGAGCAGCTCCACCTGTAAGAACAGCTAGATCTCCTAATACGTCCATGTTACAATACTGAGTTTCTGGATGCCATCCAGCTTCAGTAATCGCGTAACGTGATTTCATACCAATTTTTGGTGAGAAAGTACCTTCAGAAATAGTTTGAAGTGATTCTGCCATAATATAAGGCAAGAATTTAACACCTGGCTCTTCGTCAGATCCTTTACGTCCGATTACGATTCGAGAATCGCCAAATCTTAAGTTAGGATCAACGTAAACCTGTACTCCATAAACCTTTCCGGCTGGGTAAAGATTACCTGCAACTCCACTCATGTCCGATGGGACTTGAGCAATTGAGTAACCAGCAACATCAGCTAAAGCTGAAGCTACTCTACCATTGGTGATTAAGAAAGTACCAGCACCGAATCTACCTCTATGGTAAATAAGGTTAGCAATTTCAAGAATCTTGGTTACAAGTCTTCTTTGAAGAGTTGAAGTATTTTCAAATCCACCAACACCAGCGTTTAAGTCTAATGTAGTAATACCAGCACCCTCAACCATTGTTACTTCTGTGTTGTGATCGTCAGCAAGAACGAAAATCCTATCAACTAACTGTTTGTTAATTGATTGAGCTAATTCGTTAACTGCAACGTTTTCTAACATTGAAATAACATCGAAGTTCCATACTCGGTTAAGATCTTGGATTTGTTCAACAGATGCTGAGATAGAAACTTGATCAGTTCTAGCTTCAACAAATTTGGTGAACATTCTAAGACCCATTTGACGGAATCTAGAAAGCTCTGCAGCATTTCTATCCATTCCCGGAGGAATAGTTCCATCAGCTTCCGTAAAGTAAGGACCTTGGAAAGCAGTAGTGTCATAATCGTTATCGCTTACTGATGTAAAACCAGAAATATGGTTTTCCAATGCAGAAACTAATGCGATTGTAATACCTGTAGTCATATCAATAACTGCAGGAGTCGGAGCAACACCACCAATAGTATTAAGGTCGTTTACACCACCTCCACCTGGATCTGTTAAATCGTCTGCTACTGAATCAACAGCACCAGCACCATCATCAACGACTTTTAAAATTAATTGGCCATCTATACGAGAAAAACCAACAAAGTGATAAGTACCATTAGAGTTACTAAAGGCAACAATAGCACCTGGAGCAGCATCAGCTGCAGCGCCTAGATCATCGGCATTGACACCATCACATTTGACCATATATGGTTCAAAGTCTGTGTCTGTTCTACCACCCGCATATAAATAATCCAAATAAGGTAAGAAACCAACTGGAGAATCCATAGGGACAACAGAAACAAGATCAAATCCGATCGTTTTTGCAGCTACTTGTATAGCAACTGGTAGAAGCGATGGAAATTTATCTCCAGATCCTGAGTCAGCATAACTGTTTTTGGCACCACCTGCGGTAAAAGGAGTCTGGCCAGCAGTAGGAGCAACGGGGTTACCCATACCTAGTACAGAGCCTGGTTGTTGGAAGAACAATCCTGGTTCAGTTTGCTCAAATAACGGTGTACTATTATCAAAAATAGCGTGGTTATGAGCATATTCTGCTAACCATTCCTGCTTTCCACTTTCAGCGGTTACACCATAGTTTTCCAACAATGGCTTCCAAGTGTTAAGGACTTTAGAATCTGAAGTACGTTTAAAAATTTTAGAACGTGACATAATTCATATTGATTATTTTTATTTGCGCCTATCGGCACCTCTCATAAGAGAGTTCATATATCCTTCGGTATAACCTCTAGACATCTCAACCACCCTATTTGCTGGGATTGCACCTTCTGTACTTTGGCTCTCGTTGAGTTTTGATATTTTTAAATTTTCTTTTTCTCTTTCTACTCTTTCGTTAACTCCATTGAGGTTCATTTCGTCCCAGAATGATTTAACTTGGTAAGGAGTATTTAAAGTATATAGTTGAGCTTGAGTATGAACTTTATTCTTTTCAGTTTCGTTCATGTTTTCCCATGATTCTTTATATTCATTTGGCATGAATCTAATATGAGAAGGGATTTTACTATTCTTTTGCTCAACAACAGCTGAAATGATGTTTGTTACATCTCCTTCATTAAACCAAATTGAAGAATTAAGAGCTTCAACAACTGCTTGTTTAGTTTGATTATCTAATTTATAAAATGATTCTTTCTTTTCAGTTGTTAAAACCTTTAAGAAAGGGTATCTGTTTTCTAATACTGCAGATGCTGATTCATCTTTAGCAGTTTGAAGCATTGTATCAATACCATGGGCAATTGCATCGATTTGTTTGCTTTCATCAAGTTTTTCAACACCGTCTAAAACACCAGCATTAGCTTTAAAGGTTCCACTGTTCAAAGACTCAGCAATGTATTCAGTATAATTAATTCCTTTAGATGCTTTTTCTGCTACGTGCTCTGTGTACGATCTATTTAATCTAGCCGCCTCTGCAACGTGTTCAGAATATTCAATTCCAGCATTAGCATTCTCTCCTACATATTCAGTATATTGAATTCCTTTATCTAATTCTTCTGCAAGGTATCCTTGGTAATTGATACTTTTGTTTAAACTTTCTTTCAAGTATTCTTGGTAATTTATACTCTTATTTAAACCTTCACCAATATAATTAGAATAATTAATATTTTGATTTAGCCTTTCAGCTAAGTAGTTTTGATATTCAACACTGCTATTAGTTGTTTCTGCAACATGTTCAGAATACTTAATAGACTGGTTTAATTTACTAGCCAAGTAATCTGTATATTTAGCTAAGTTTTCAAAATTTTCAGCTAAATAATTAACATAATGTGAAATTCCATTTTCACCTGTTGTCTTTTTAGCAACAGCTTTTTTCTTAGGAGTTTCTTTTGTAGAAACTTCTTTAGCTTCCTGTATTTTGGAAAGCTCTGTTTTGATGTTTTCAATCTGACCTTTCACCATTTCAGAATAGTGATTCAAATCATTTCGACTAACGTATTCGCCCATTGTTTTACTATTTTTTTGTTCGCCTAAACTTTCGCTTAGTTTTTCAGTATTTTTGTTATTTATCTTGTAAACTTTATAATTATTTGCAAAATTTAAATTTTCAGAAACGTCTTCTAACTTATGAGTTTCCAATAAGGAATCATTTTTTAAAATATTAAAACTTTCAGTTAATAATTCAAAATTTTCTTTTAAAGATTCATTAACTGTTTTCTTTAAAACAGCTTCTGTAAATCCTGGCTCTGCAACTAAATCATATGTGAATATTTTATGAAGTTTTACTTTACCTTCATTTAAAACTTGTCCGGCTGCTCTAGATGAAATAGAAATATTAACTCCACCATCTACCAACGCTTTGGCAACTTTTCCATTAGGAGTATTTTCTAAAATTCTTACTTTAATATTTACTTTATTCTCTCCATCATATTCTAATCCCTCTACTATGTGAGATGCTCTAGATAATGTTATTTCAAAATCCTTTGGATGATCTAATTCGCCAACCAATTGTCTTGAATCTATTTTCTTTTTTAAATAATCCAGATGAGGAAGATATTCATCTTTTTCGTATACTCTTTGATTATTGTTCTTCTGTCCAAAAACAGCACAGCATCCTTCTAATATGGTATTGTTGGCATCATTGCGTTTAACTTCTAATTTTTCCCCAATGTTTTCTACGATTAAAACAAAATCATTCATATTATTTGTGTTCAAATTATTATTATCCACTAAAGTTAGATTTTTTATTATTTATACACAAAACTATAATAAAAAAATAAAAAACTATTAATTAATATAATTCTTTGTTAGATAAAATATCTTTTAATGATTCTATTTCCTCGCCTGAGAGTTTTTCAAGGTTTGGCGAAATGACTTTTATATTAGCTACGTAGTTTCCCAAGGTGTTATTCTTTTTCAAGAGTCCTTGATTTTTTACAGTAAATTTAAGTGAGCTAAGATCCTTTGGTTTTTTAATATCTATTCTATATCTTTTACCAACCACTGAATCAACGATATTGTCCTCTTCTGAGTCAAAAAGTGCATTATATAGGTCCATTTCAATAGTCTGTATTATATCGCCTTCTTTTATTTCAAATTTTTCATTAGATAATATTTCTATATTTACGTTTAGTTTACCCAGTATGACGAAATTTTGTTTCTCTCCCCACATATTAACTTTACTTATAGAATTTTCATTACCCATTCCTTCTAGGCTAATTTTTATATAATAAGAACCATTTTTTTCATGAATAGAATAGCTTCTGGTTCTAATACTTATTTCAAATTGAATTTTCTTTTTTTCTATTCCATTAAGCGTTTTTCTTTCAAATTCAATTATTTGTACTTTTCCTTCAATTAACTCAACTAAATCATTTTTAAGATTTAATTCTATATCTAAATGAGACGTATCAAATGAAGAAGCTTCTTTTTCGCGGCCCTGTCTTTTAAAGTTAGATTCTTGTTTAAATCCTTTTCCAAATGCTTCATTTACAAAATCATCAAAAGAAAAATTTCCAAATCCATTAAAACCCCTATTGTTTGTTCTATATCCTCTAGTGTTTGAAAAGCCACTAAAGTTTTTTCTTGCATCATATTCTCCCTTAGATTTTTCATCTCCTAGAACTGAATATGCATCAGCAATTTCCTTAAATTTTTCTTCAGCCCCTGCGTCTTCTTGGTTTTTATCGGGATGATACTTCATAGCGAGCTTGCGATATGCTTTTTTTATATCAGCAATTGATGAAGAATCAGGCACGCCCAGTATCTTATAATAATCTTTATTCAAACCTCATTATTTTTTAAACCCAATGAATATTATATTGTATAATATTCTAATAAATAGTTTTAGTTATATATCGTTATGGCAAGGATAGTAAAAAGGCTTTCTGAATTTAATAAAATTCATTCTGGAAAAAAGGTAATTGTTTGTGGATGCGGAAGGTCCCTGTTTTTATTAAAGGATTGCCATACAGACTTTTTAACTATAGGAGTTAATGACGTTCCTAAATTATTTACACCAACATACTTAGTTATAACTGATCATTCTCAAAGATTTGCATTGCCTCGTAGAAAATTAATTAATGAAAGCAAAAGTAAAGCAATGTTTACATGCGTTAAGGGATGGAGGGCTCCAAATATGGTAATGTTTGAACTAGGTTCAAGAAAAATTCATAATTTAGATACTGAAAATAAAGTAGATCATTTTATGAATTCTCCATATGCTGCAGTCGGCATTGCATATAAACTTGGATTTACTAATATTGGTTTAATCGGTGTAGATTTTACTAAAGATCATTTTTATTCAAAGGATGGACATCATCCTTTAATTAGAATGCGTAGAGTTGGAAAAGTCGATGATGCATATGGAGTTTTAAAGGATGAACTTAAAAAAAGAAAAGTTAATTTATATAATTTAAGCGATCAAAGCGTACTTAAAAAAATACCAAAAATGTCTTTAGAAGACTTTAGAAAATTATGAAAATAATAATACCAGCAAGAAAAGGATCAAAGGGGTTTCCATTTAAAAATAGAAAACTTTTTAAATACACAGCAGATATTGTTCCAAATGGTTTAAAAGATAATACATATGTAATAACAGATGATGAAGAAATTCAAAAAATGTCTATTGATAGTGGATTTTCACACATAGAGAGGCCGCATTGTTTATCTACAGATACTGTTTCAACTAAAAGGGTGATGGAGCATGCGATAGATGTGCTAGAATTAAACAATGAATTAGTTTTAATGTTATATTTAACATACCCTGAACGCACATGGGATGATGTAGAGGGAGCGTTGGATACATTTTTATCAACTAAAGCTAATTCTTTATTATGTAGAAAGGAAATAAAAGCTTCTCCATTTTTAATGTTAAAGGAAGAAGAAGATGAAAAAGGTTCTCAATTAATTTGTCACGATTTATATAGAAGACAGGATTATCCTAAATGTTTTGAATTATCTCACTACGTTTGTATATTTAAGTCTAATGAAGTTGAACTTTTAAATAATAATTTATATAATGAAAACACTGTATATTTTAAAATAGATAATCATATAATAGACGTAGACTATGAAAAAAACTTATTAGATTTTAATAATGAAAGATAAAAAAAATGTTAAATATTGTTTATGCACAGAAGCTGCCAATATAACCTTTCCATATTTAAGAGTCGCTATCTCTTCATTTGTTAATAATAATCCTTGGTTTAATGGAAATATTATTTTATTAGTAAATGAAAGTCTTCCATTTTCTAAACATAATGAAGAAACAATTAGAAAAATTTATTCAAATATAACATTGAAGAATGTAGAAATACCATTAGACATAAATGATTCTTATTCTAAATTAGATTTATATAAAATACAATGTTTTTCAATGGAAGAGTATGATTTTATTTTATATTTAAATCATCTTTCGATTTGTTTAAAAGAAGTTGCGTTCGATATATTTAAAGGAGATTGTGATATAGTATCATGTTCAAACAGTAGATGCGTTACACCTAATGAAAATAATAAAAATGATAAAGTATTTAATTCTAATTTTATGTTAATTTCATCTGATGTTATTTCACATAATTTATCTAATAAAATATTAAACCGTTTAAGTAGATATAAAAAGATTAAAACAGATACCATAAATAAGTGTATAAATGATGTAGTTTATCTTAATGATATATCTGTTAATATTTTAAGTAATACTGTGTTCATAAAGAAAAGTTTATTTCCAGATAGTAAAAAAAATATATTTTATTCAATTTGTAAAAATATATGTTTTATAGAATTAGATATAGGAATTAGAGAAAAGAATTCATCTTTTTCTTTAAGGTATAAAACATTAGATAGAATATGGTTAAAATATAATAAAGAACACTTAGTGGAAATAAATTTAAACCCTTCCATAAATAGGAATCATATAGAAACACATAAGAAAAATTTAGAAATTAGAAAAAGGTTGAATAATAGGAATAAGAGCGGAAGGCCTAATTTACACAACAGTGGCGAATTGTCACATAGAAGAAGAAAAACATATTATAAACCTCCATTTGAAAAATATCCAATGCCTGGCACCAGTTATATTTGTATAATTGAAAATAATGATATTTCTCACCTAAAAAAATTTTTAGATAGCAATATAAAAATGCCAACTAAATATGAAATACTTATAGGAATATATCACATGTCAAGTAAATCTGATTCCATAATAAAAGAATTAAGTAAAATAGATAATGTACACTTGGTATTGTTAAAAAGCAAAGATTCAAGTGTTATGTTAAATACGCTATCCTCACAGTGCCTATATGAAGAATATCCATTGAGATATATTAATTATAATGGAAATTCCATTACATTTAAATATAATTCAAATACTAAATGTTGCGATTATGAATTTTATAATAAAATAAAAATTGGAATATTAACGGCTGCATATAAGCGAAAAGAACTGACTAGTTACTATTGTAAACATCTTTCACATCTACGAGAGCTTTTTAAAAATGAAATAGATATAATTAGTGTAGTAGTAGACAGCTATAAAATTAATGAAAAAGCAGTTATTGAAAATAATCAAATTTATTTTAGTCGTCGCAATAAACCGGTATCTAATAAGTTTAATTATGGAATGAATTACTATAGAGATAAGAAAATAGATGGGGTAATAGTACTAGGATCAGATAATTTTATGTGTGAAAAATTATTTAAAAAATATATTAAAATTATTAGAAACAATTATGATTTAATAGGGGTTTTAGATTCATTCATGTATGATAGCATTACTGATAAAATGTTCTATTTTCCAGGATATACAAATAGGAGACATGGTGAATCTGTTGGAACTGGAAGAATGTTATCTTCTAAATTATTAGAGACATTAGACTATACCCCATGGGACAATGGTCTAAATAAAGGATTAGATGGAAGTATGTGGAAAAAAATAAAACAATTAAACATAGACGAGTATAAAATATTAACTAAAGTAAACAATTTTTTAATGCTGGGTGTTAAAACAGATGTCTTTATAACCGATATTAAAAGAATTAAAACAAAGACATTAGATAATTTATTATTGTTAAAAAAAATAAAATGCTTAAATGGATATAGAAAATAAGAAAATTTTAATACTTTCTCCTCACACAGATGATGGTGAATTCGGTTGCGGTGGAAGTATAGCTAAACTAATTGAAAATAATGATATATATTATGCCGCTTTTTCATGCGCAGAGGAATCAGTTCCAGACGGGTTACCTAAAAACACTTTAGAAATAGAAGTTAAAAAAGCTACGCTAGAATTAGGAATATCCCCAGATAGATTGAGTATATTTAAATATCCAGTTAGAAAATTAAATTATCATAGACAGGACATATTAGAAATAATGATAAAGCTAAAAAATAGAATTCATCCAGATTTAGTTTTCATACCATCCCTTGATGATATACATCAGGATCATCACACTATCGCAGAAGAAGCAGTAAGAGCATTTAAATTTTCTTCTATTTTAGGATATGAATTACCTTGGAATAATTTAATATTTAAAAATGGATGCTTTATAAAACTAGAACAGAAACATATTAATAAAAAAGTTAAAGCCATTGCTAGGTATGAATCACAGAAATTTAGAACATATGCATCTGAAGAATGGTTAAGGGCGTTAGCGTTTACAAGAGGGACTCAGATTCAAACAAAATATGCAGAAGCATTCGAGGTAATAAGAATAATAATATGAAAGAAAATTTAATAAAAACGTTAGATTCATTTAATTCTATAAGGAAGAAAAATTTTCATAAAAGCAAAACCGATGAGGCAAGCTTATTGGAAATAAATAACACGCTGTTAACGGCAGAACAATTAGATTATGTAATTAAAGATGAACCGGATTTTCCTTTTATATTCGGTTTTGGTATTCCGAGGTCGGGAACAACGTTATTGGGTCAAATATTAGCATATGGATTAAATGCCGGTTATATAAATAATTTTTCAGCTCGATTTTGGTTAGCCCCGGTGACTGGAATAATGTTATCTAAAATTATCTTAGGAAATGGTAAGTCAATGGATTTTACTTCTAATTATGCTACCACTAAAGACTTAACTTCTATTCATGAATTTGGATATTTTTGGAGACACTGGTTGCATTTAAATAAAGTGTCAGATTTTAAGAATTTTAAGGATAAAGAAGATAATATTGAATGGGAAAAATTAAAATGTACTTTAATTAACATGCAAGATCAATATGGTAATGTTTTCGTAATGAAAAATTTATTTGGAGCATATCATCTAGATAAAATAATAGAGGTTTTAAAAAAAGTTATATATGTATATGTTGAGAGAGATGAATTAGATACCGCTATTTCTATATTAGATGCTAGGAGAAAGTTTCATGATAACTTAAACACCTGGTGGTCTACTCTTCCTCCAAATCATGAAAATCTATTAGATCTTGATCACATTGATCAAATAACCGGTCAAATTATTTCACTTAAACGTTACTATAATTCAATAATAGACAATTCCATATATAAAGATAATATAATAAAAATTAAATATAATGATTTAACCGAACGTCCTAATCTATTATTGAAGCAAGTAAAAGAAAAAAGTAAAATGTTGTTTAATAAGGATATTCAAAATATTAAGACATTAGATACATTTTCAAATAGGACATATGAAAATAGAGAAAAAGAAAAAAATAAATTTAAAGTGTCTTTTGATAAGATGAAAAAAGTATTATGACAGTTTCTATACACCAACCTAATTTTATACCTTGGATAGGATATTTTTATAAAATATATTCTAGTGATATTTTCGTTATATTAGATGATGTACAGTACACAAAAAATGGATTTACAAATAGAAATAAGATAAGGACATCTAATGGAATGGGATGGTTGACTGTCCCAATTGTCAGTTCATTTGGACAAAATATAAATAAAGTAAAAATACATGACAAGGAATTTAATATAAAAAAAATAATAAAATCAATAGAACAGAATTACAATAAATCTTCATATTTTGATAATTATTTTAAAGATATTTCTTATATTTTAAATGTTTCTGGTGAAAATTTGTGTAAAATAAATATAGATTTAATAAAATACATAGTCGATGTATTGAAAATAGATACAGAAATATTAATTTCATCTGAACTAAAAAATATTAATGGAAAAAGCACCGATAGACTTGTAAGCATATGTAAAAACGTAGGAGCAACTAGTTATTTTTCTGGATTCGGAGGAATGAAATATCAAGAAGAAAACATGTATAATAAAAATAATATAGATTTAGTATACACCGATTTTAATCATCCAATATATGAACAGCGTTGGAAAAATGAATTTATTCCAAATATGAGTATAATAGATTTGTTATTTAATAACGGACCGTTTAGTTTAGATGTAATTATGTCTTATAATGAAAACATGACAGTTTTATCAAAAAAAAACAATTTCACACATGAGAAAAAGTAAAATGTGGTATGAAGACGCCCATAAAGGTGATGAAGCAATGAAAAAATATTACACAGGAGTGTATGCAGAGAGGAATGATATGTTATTTAAAATGATTTTTAAAGAAATCAAATCAAAACAAATAAGAATATTAGATATAGCAGCAGGTTCTTCATATATGGCAGAGCTTTTTTTGAAATTAAATAATGTAATAAGTTATTCCTTTAACGACTTTAACGATAAGGTTATTAAATTTGTATTAACTAGAATAAATGATAATAGATTTAATATATGTAGTTTTGACGCCGAGGATGATATAAAACATTATAATGATAATGATCTAATGATTTGCTTAAGTTTAGAACACATTGAAAATGATTTTGGCTTATTAAATGCATTTAATAAAGATACACTATGCGCATTATGCAGTCCTAATTTTGATGCAAGGTCTCATGTTAGATACTTTGATGAGTTAGAAGATTTTAAAAAAAGATATGAAAATCACTTAAATATAATAGAAGCCAATGAATTAGTTTGGCGTCATAAAAAAACCAAAAGGGTTCTAAAAAAATATATGATACTTGGTTATAAAAAATAAATTTAATAATAATGAAATCACCAAATAAAAAGCAACTGTCTAATATGTATAATAAGAGTGCATATGATTATCTATGTTCAGCTGATTTTACAGAAGTGTACGAACACGCTGCAGATTTTTTAATTAAAAAAAGTTCACAGTCAATATTAGACGTTGGGTGTTGGAATGGAATGTTTTTAAAGAATCTCTTAAAACAGGGGTATGATAATAAATATATTGGGTTTGATTTATGTTCAGAAGCAATTCAAGAAGCTTTAAAAAAATATAATGGTATTAAAGATATTGAATTTCACACAAAGAGTTGGTATGAAATGTTTAATAATAAATCCTTTGATTCTATATATTTCGGGGGAGTTTTTTACTATATAGATGATAAAATTTCATTCATTAATAAATATATCGAATCATATAATCCTCGGTTAATTGTAATTCAAGATTTACAAATCACTGATCTTTCTTGTTTTAATGTATTTTCCCCAAATACAAAGAAATTTAGTGTAGACATTGATGTTAATATAGAAAGAAAGAATAGACAAGTTATTACTTTTGAGTTATGAAAAACGATGAAACCATATTAGTAATAATGCCAATGTATAATGCTGAATTATTTATAAAAAAATCTATAGAATCTATATTAAATCAGAAAGGTGTAAAAATAATTCTCGTAATAATAGACGACGGGTCTACAGATGATTCTTATAAAATAGCTAGTTCTTTTTCTAACATTGTCTTA